>Ga0209992_10000117_pt1 | contig 113155 bp, 118 predicted proteins | sample 2SBtaG_2_FD_182564 | JGI IMG/M metagenome (GOLD analysis project Ga0209992, IMG submission 182564) | Deep subsurface microbial communities from Kolumbo volcano to uncover new lineages of life (NeLLi) - 2SBTROV12_ACTIVE470 metaG (SPAdes)... | ecosystem: Environmental > Aquatic > Marine >... | reverse complement strand
AAAGCCATTACCGTCATCACTGCCACCACCAAAGCTTTGGCTGGTACCTCCAGCAACGATGGCGCTTAAACTGAATGCTTTGGTGTGTTCAATACTGCTATCTATTGTTTTGTAGGCAAAGGTTGGTGCGTCTTCAATAAAGTCTCCTTCAGTGAAGATTCCTTCACATCCGGTTACTGTAAATAATTTTTTTTGTCCATTTTTTAAACTGAGTGATGCTGATTGCACACTACATGCAGGATGCGAAAAATAAAACGATATGAGATCATCACCAAGTCCATTCAACACAGCAATGGTTATGGATCCTTCATCAGCAACAAAATCTACACAGGCAAATCCAGGTCCCATCAAACACGTTTCAGTTACAAAAAGATTATCACCAAAGCCAAAATAGAAACTTAAAGACGCAATAGCTAAAATAACAACGAGTAACGCCCACCCATAGGTCATCAAAAATTCCATGGCAGCTTGCCCTCTGGAAGATAATATAGAACGCTGTTTAAGACCACCTCTCATAGAAAAATACCAAGATGAGTGACTATTTAAAATTATTTATAAAGGAATGAGAAGGAAAAAATAAACCTTTAAAAATAAGGGGGAAAGGTTATAAATTTCAGTAAGAATAATGACGTTGAGGAAGTAATAATGAAGTATATAGTATGGATAATGTTGTTGAGTGTTTTACTTACAACAGTAGTGTCTGCCGAAAATGAAGTAACTATTGATGTCCTGGAAGGCGCAGAAGAAGCTGAAGCAGGAAGCAAGGCTATTTACGAAGTGTCTCTGACTAATTTACAGCCCGATCGTGATATTTATCGTATCAGTTATAATGAGTTGTCCGTATATCCCTTTTCTGATTTTGCCCGAAGTATTATGACGGAACCGTCTCAATTAAAGTTAGATCCTGAAGAAACAGGGACGATGATCGTAACGATTAAGGTGTTAGAAAACGCGCTTGAAGATAAGAGTTATGAAATGCCGTTAACAGTAACGTCATTAACAAACGAAAATATTGCTGTTGAATTTACGCTTAAAACCTATGTGGTTGCTGCTGAAGATGTTATTTTAATTTTTCCAGAGATTCCCGATACAGTTATTCCTGGTGAAGATCAAGAAATAAAGGTACGATTAAAAAATAGGGGTAACATTGCTTTAGAAAATTATGAAATTTTAATTTCTAGTGATTTACCTCAGTTGTATAAGAATTTTATTACAGATTTTGGTCCTGGTGAAGAAATTATTGAAACAGTTATATTAAAGACGGATAAGAATACGCATGCGGGTGATTACGTAGTAAATATACATGCGTACGACAGTGATAGTAAAACACGTGGTTCTTACTCTTCTGCGTTTACGATTGAGTCATTTGATAATATTCGTGAAAAGAAGGATAAGGATTTAGGATTTTTTTCAAAGACAACAACGATTACAAAGACGAATGAAGGTAATATTCAAAATGAATTAATGGTTGAAGCAAAGGTTAATTTTTTGGCGCGTATGTTTACAAATACAGAACCGCAAGCACCTGTATCAAAGGGTAAATACATCTGGACGGTTGATTTAGCTCCTGGTGAGAGCACGGTTGTGAAGTACACGTCTAATTATCGTCCTATTTTTTATGGTCTTATTATTGTTGCATTGGCCGTATGGTTGATGACGCATTTGATTGATCGTTCTGTTATCATTAGAAAGCGATTGTATCGTATTAAGAAAACTGCTGATGGATTATCTGAATTAAAAGTATTAATTCATGTTCGTAATGGTAAGACGGAAGATATTACTGATGTAAGAATTAGTGATGTGTTACCCAATACGATGCAGCCATTGGATGAGTTTGGAACAATGAGACCAACAAAAGTGCAGCAAGGAACCAAGGGTAAACGATTTGTGTGGGATATACCTCATTTAGCACCCCATGAAGAACGTATCTTTTCATATAAAGTAAAAACACGATTGAAGTTAATTGGTGATGCGCGGTTACCTCCTTCGATTGTCCAGTATCAGACAAAAAAGGGTAAACATTTTACGGAACGTTCTGCAAGTTTGGCGTTAGAACATAAACAACAATAAGAGAAACTATTATAAGGAATCGTGCATGCATTTCTGAATTCCCACTCTAGCTCAATGGTAGAGCGCACGGCTGTAGAAGATCCATGTGACGTTTGTCGCTGCGGCAATGTATGAACAATGGTCAGCCGTAACCGTGAGGTTCCAGGTTCAAGTCCCGGGGGTGGGAGATTTTTTTTCTTAAGTGAACTGCAATAATATTTATAAGGATCCGCACCGTTACTCTTATTCAGCAAGAAATGAGGCGATCTAGCTGGTTCTATCGAAAAGAAAGCCTTATATACGATAATTTTGCTTCAATTCCCAGAATGGGGCTCTCGTTTATAAAAAGTGTTGCAGTTTTGTGTTGATTTACTTCGTGTGTGTCTGCAGACTGTTATATGAGCCATAAACGAATGCTCTAGTAGTGTAGTGGCTATCATACGGCCCTGTCGAGGCCGTGACGCGGGTTCGATTCCCGCCTAGGGCGCTTTAAATGTCACATCAAGCGGGGGCCGGTAGCTCAGCCTGGCTTAGAGCACTTGGCTTTTAACCAAGGGGTCGAGGGTTCAAATCCCTTCCGGCCCGCATTCACACAAAAAAAATGGCAGAAGAAAGACAACAATACATTGACCACACGCTTGTACCAAAGCATACTCGCTGTTCCGAAGAAGAAGTCGAAAAAGTTCTTTCAAAGTTTAACGTAAAAAAACAACAATTACCTCGTATTAGTATGAACGATCCTGTTATTGTTCATAAAGCATACGAACCAGGAACTATTATCAAGATCGAACGAACAAGTAAGACTGAACCAAAATCATTGTTCTATAGGATGGTTATCTAAATGAACAATACTGATATTATTCAAAAGTATTATGAGACGAATAGTTTGGTTGCTGCTGATGTTGCTTCATTTAACAGATTTGTTGATGTTGAGTTACAAAAGATTATTGAGGAAGTTGGTGATATTATTCCAACGGTTATTCCTGCTGACATGGATGATTTCCGTATTAAGTTTGATAAGATCTGGGTTGATAAGCCCGAGATTATTGAAGCTGATGGTAGTAAACGTGATGTTTTCCCAACAGAAGCGAGATTACGTAAGTTAACGTATTCTGGTCCTATTAATTTAGAAGTGTCTGCTCACATTGATGGTGTGCAACGTGAATCGTTTACCACACAAGTGGGTAAACTTCCTATTATGTTGAAGAGTAAGTATTGTCATTTGAATAAGATGTCTCCTGAAGAAGTTATGAAAAAAGGAGAAGATCCTGATGATATTGGTGGATATTTTATTTTGAATGGTAACGAGCGTGTGCTTATTACTGTTGAAGATTTAGTATCTAATCGTATGTTTGTTGAGCGTATTGCGACAGGTCCTGTGAAGTTCTCTGCACGCGTATTCTCAGAAAAAGGGTCTTACAGGGTTCCTCACTTATTAGAGCAAACACGTGATGGTGTGATTAATGTATCCTTTACGCGATTAAAGAAAGTTCCTGTTGTCGCTGTGATTAAGGCGTTAGGGTTAACGAAAGATGCTGAAGTTATGCAACATATTGATTTGGAAGAGATGCATGATGATATTTTTGTTAACTTATACAACACAATTGATTTGAAAACAGAAGCAGAAGCAATTGAGTATGTTGGTAAAAAGATGGGTGTTAATCAGGCACAAGAAGATAAGGATAAGAAAACGTTAGAAAATTTGGATCGTTATTTATTACCCCATTTAGGTGTTACACCTGAAGATCGTAAGAAGAAAGCAGTTAATTTGTGTAAGATGGTTAAGCGGTTATTATTAATTACTAAGAAAGATTTGGGTAATCAAGATATTGATCATTACATGCATAAACGTTTGAAACTTTCCGGAGACTTATTAGGAGATTTATTCCGCGTGCATTTACGTTCATTAATTAATGATATTATGTATAATTTTCAACGGTTAGTAAAGCGTACGAAGTTTACGACGTTAAGTATTATTATTCGAGACAAATTATTAACATCTCGTATTAACAGTGCTATGGCTACGGGTGTATGGGTTGGTGGTCGTAAGGGATTATCACAGAATTTAGATAGAACAAATTATTTATCGTCATTATCTCATTTACAGCGTGTTAATTCGTTGTTATCGGCAACGCAAGAAAACTTTGCTGCTCGTGCATTACATGCTACCCATTGGGGTCGTTTGTGTGCTATTGAGACACCTGAAGGAACATCTATTGGGTTACGTAAGAACTTAGCGTTGATGGCTAATATTTCATCTGAAGATGAAAGTGAAGTAAAAATGTTAAAATTATTGAAAGGTATGGGGCTGCAATCAGAATGAAAACTGACGTATACATGAGAGACGTGTTCATCGGTCAAGTTGACGATGCTAATGCATTTGTTACAACCTTTAAGGAAGAGCGTCGTAAAGGAACGTTACCTGATACGGTTAATGTTGGTTTCAATAAAGATTTGAATGAAGTTGTTGTTGAAATTTCTAAGGGCCGTGCTCGACGTCCGTTGTTTATTGTTGATAAAGGTAAAAGTCTCTTTACAGAAGAGTACAAGAAGAAGTTATTGAGTAGTGAAATTAAGTGGGAAGATTTAGTGAAAGAAGGTATTGTTGAATATTTGGATGCTGCTGAAGAAGAGAATGCATTTGTTGCTATTAATGAAAAGGTCATTACTCCTGAAAATACACATGTTGAAGTGAGTCCTATTTTGATTATGGGATTGACAACATCGTTAGTACCATTTTCTAATTTTGGTCAGAGTGCACGTTTAAACAGAGGTTCTAAAGCACAAAAGCAGTCTCTTGGCATGTATGCTGCTAATTATTTGATTCGTATTGATACTGATTCTAATATTTTACATTATCCTTCTAATCCTATTGTAAGAACGTGTAATGCACAATTAGCTGGTCAAGAGAACCATCCTGCTGGACAAAATGTTGTTATTGCGTTGATGAGTTATGAAGGGTATAACATGCAGGATGCGTTAATTGTTAATGGTGGTTCGCTCGCTCGTGGTTTAGCACGATCAACATACTTCAAGCCATATACTGTTGAAGAGTTACGCTATTCTGGTGGGTTAACCGATAAGATTTGTGTTCCTGATAAGGATGTTAAAGGATATCGCGCTGAAACTGATTATAAATTATTAGAAGATGATGGTATTATTCATCCTGAAGCAACGATTACTGATGAAGATGTTATTATTGGTCGTACGTCTCCTCCTCGTTTCTTGGGTGAGATGGATGAGTTTAGTATTTCCGCTAATAAGATGCGAGATAGTTCTGTTACGATTAAACCTGGTGAACCGGGTAAGGTTGATTTGATTACGGTTACTGAAAATGAAGAAGGTAATCGATTAGTACAAATTCGTATTCGTCACCAACGTATTCCTGAGATTGGTGATAAGTTTGCGTCCCGTCATGGTCAGAAGGGTGTTGTTGGATTAATTGTTCCTCAACAAGATATGCCGTTTACGTCTTCGGGTATTACGCCTGATTTAATTTTCTCCCCACATTCTATTCCTTCGCGTATGACTGTTTCTCATTTGATTGAGGCATTAGGCGGTAAAGCTGGTGCGTTAAAAGCAGAAAAGATTGATGCTACAGCATTTGCAAGTCAGTCTGAAGGAAGTTTACGTGAGATGTTGAAAGAGTGGGGCTTCCGTGAGAATGGTACGGAACGAATGATGAATGGTATTACTGGTGAAGAGTTTGAAGTGAAGATTTTCATTGGTAACATGTTTTACTTACGATTAAAGCACATGGTTGCAAATAAGTTACACGCTCGTGCTGCTGGTCGTATCCAATTACTTACACGCCAACCTATTGAGGGTCGTGCTAAGGGTGGAGGTCTTCGTTTAGGTGAAATGGAGAAAGATTGTTTTGTAGCACATGGTGCATCATTATTATTGAAAGAACGATTTGATTCTGATAAGACGATTGTTCCTATTTGTAGTTCATGTGGTCTTATTGGTGTTGATGATGTCTTTAGAAAGAAGAAGTTCTGTCACCGATGTGGTGGTAATGTTGAGATTAATAATGTTGAAATGTCATATGCATTTAAGTTGTTAATGGATGAGATTCGATCGATGGGGGTTCTTCCAAGTATAAAGTTGAAAAATAAGTACTAAAATGGCTGAAAAGATTTACAAGAAAATTAGTGAAATTACGTTTGGTATGCAGAGCCCTACATTTATTGAGGAAACATCTGCTGCGAAGATTGTTACAGCTGAATTGTATGAGAAAGAAGGCTATCCTGTTGATGGTGGTTTAATGGATGTTCATTTAGGTGTTATCGATCCTGGTTTACGTTGTAAAACATGTGGTGGTCGTTTGAAAGAGTGTATGGGCCATTTTGGTCATGTTGAGTTGGCACGTCCTGTTATTCATATTAATTATGCGACACAAGTGTATAATGTTATTCGTGGTACGTGTAATGAGTGTCATCGGTTAAAGATGGATGATAAGAAGCAAGCTTTATTCAAGGAACGGTTTGCGTATGCGAAAGAGCATGAAAATACTGATGTTATGCGAGTTATTAGTAAAGAAGTGTTAGCAAAAGCGCGTTTAATTAAGAAGTGTCCTCATTGTAAGGCAAAGCAAGATGCTGTGAAGATTGAAAAGCCAACAACATACATGCAAGGTGATAAGCGGTTAAGTCCTATTGAAGTGCGTTCACGTTTAGAAAAGGTAACCAATGAAGATGCAGAACTTATGGGGTTCAATCCGTTAACGTCTCGTCCTGAGTGGATGGTCTTACGTGTTTTAACAATTCCTCCTGTAACGGTTCGTCCGTCTATTACGTTAGAAACAGGTGAACGGTCTGAAGACGATTTAACGCATAAGTTGGGTGATATTGTTCGTATTAATCAACGGTTATTTGAGAATATTAATGCGGGTGCGCCTGAAATGATTATTGAGGATCTGTGGGATTTATTACAGTATCATATTACGACGTATATGGATAATACTGTTTCAAGTATTCCTCCTGCACGTCACCGTTCTGGTCAAGAATTGAAGACGTTAACGGAGCGTATTAAGAGTAAGGAAGGAAGGTTTAGACATAATCTTGCTGGTAAGCGTGTTAATTTTGCTGCGCGTACAGTGATTAGTCCTGATCCGTGTATTAAATTTAATGATGTTGGTATTCCTCAAAGCGTTGCTATGGAGTTAACGATTCCTGAGCGTGTTACTGAGTGGAATAAGAAATGGTTGATTCAGAAGATTAAGAATGGTCCTAAACAATATCCTGGCGCTAATTATGTTATTTGGCCGGATGGTAAGAAGAAGAAGATTACTGAAGAGACGATGGAACAGATTATGGAAGAGTTAGATGTTGGGTTTAAGGTTGAACGTCATTTAATTGATGGTGACCAATCTTTATTCAATAGACAACCAAGTTTACACCGTATGAGTTTAATGTGTCATCGTGTTCGTGTATTACCTGGCCGTTCATTCCGTATGAATCCTTCTGTTTGTAATCCGTATAACGCTGATTTTGATGGTGATGAGATGAACTTACATGTTCCTCAAACTGAAGAGGCACGTGCTGAATCTGAAGTGTTAATGGAAGTGCAAACACAGATTATTACGCCGAAGAATGGGTATAATATTATTGGTTGTGTTGAAGATTCTATTACAGGGTGTTATTTGTTAACAAAGACGAAGGAAGTACCTCGTAGTGAGGCAGTTGAGTTGTTAACGTCTATTGGTTTGGATACTATTACGTTTGATAAAGAAACAGTTTCTGGTTGTGAGGTCTTTAGTGCCTTGTTCCCAAGTGATTTTAATTTTGTTCGTAAGAATAAGGATGATAAGATTGTGATGAGTTTCAAGAATGGTCAGATTATTACGGGTATTATTGATAAGAATACTATTGGTGAGAATAATGGTGAGCTTATTAGAGAGTTTTATCGTAAGTATGGCCAAAATAAGACCATTAAATTGTTAGGTAATATTTTCCAGTTGGGTATTAAGATTCTTTTAAAGAAAGGGTTTACTACTGGTGTTGCTGATACGGATGTTCCAGATGAAGCTCGTAAGAAATCTCAAGGTATGATTAAGCGTGCGTATGATAAAGTAAGTGAACATGTTGAAGAGTTTAAGAAAGGCAAAATTGAATCATTACCTGGTAAGACAATATTAGAAACCTTAGAGATTAAGGCGATGGAAGTATTAAACAAGACGCGTACAGAAGTGGGTGATTTTGTTAAAGATTTCGCTACTGATGATAATGGTACTATTATTATGGCTAAGGCTGGTGCAAAAGGTAATATTTTGAACTTTACGCAGATGACTGGTTGTATTGGTCAACAGGCATTGGGTGGTAAGCGTATTAATCGTGGTTATAGAAAGCGTACGTTATCTTCGTTTAAGGATGATGATTTAGGTCCTGAAGCTCGTGGCTTTGTTAAGGGAACCTTTAAGCAAGGTATTTCACCGACGGAATTCTTTTTCCACGCTATGACTGGTCGTGATTCTTTAATGGATACTGCGTTGAGAACGCCGAAGTCTGGTTATTTATATCGTCGTTTAGCAAATGCTTTACAAGATTTGAAGGTTGAGTATGATTACACGGTTCGTAACGCGACAAAGGAAATTGTTCAGTTCAAGTATGGTGATGACAGTATTGATGTTTCCAAGTCGGAAGGTGGTACGATTAGTGTTGTTAATGCTATTCATGATGTATTAGGAGAGAAGGTATAATGACTGCTGATGTGTATTCGGATTTTGTAAAGAAGCTTCCTGGTAAGATTATTAATGATATGAAGCAAGAAGCGGCAAAGCGTAGTTTGAATGATTCGCAAGTGAAGAAGGTATTAGAGTATTTGGTTGAGCAGTATGATGCGGCTAAGATTAATCCGGGCGAAGCCATTGGTATTATTACTGCAGAATCATTTGGTGAACCGGGTACGCAGATGACATTGAATGTGTTCCACTTTGCAGGTGTAGCTGAAGTATCAGTAACACAGGGTCTTCCGCGTTTAATTGAAATTTTAGATGCACGTAAGACGATTAAAACACCGTCTATGATTATTCATTTGAAGAAAGATTTTGCTAAGGAAAAGAATAAAGTGCATGGTGTTGCTGCACAGATTAAAGAGACTGTTCTTGAGGAAATTTCTGAAGAGTTTAATATTAATTTGAGTAAAATGCAGTTAGATGTTAAAATTAACAAAGCTCGTATGCGTGAGATTAAGACGTCTGTTCCTGAGATCAGTGAAAAGTTACAAGAATCTCATAAGGGTATAAAGGTTCGTGCTACTGATGATGGTTTTAGTGTAAAGATTGAGGGTGCTGAGAACGAATTGATGGAAATGTATAAGTTGAAAGAAAAACTTAAACAAACGTATATTAAAGGTGTTAAAGGCGTTGTTCATGTTTTACCTGTAAAAAACGGTGCTGAGTTTATGATTATTACAGCTGGTTCTAATTTAGCTGATGTTTTGGCTATTCCTGAAGTTGATGCGTCTCGTACGACAACGAATGATATTCACGAAACGGCTAAGGTCTTAGGTATTGAGGCTGCTCGTCAGATTATTATTAATGAAGCTGAAAAGGTTATTGAAGATCAAGGATTAGATGTGGATATTCGTCATATTTTATGCGTTGCTGATACAATGTGTCGTCATGGTGTTGTTAAGGGTATTACACGTTCGGGTATTACTGGTGAAAAGAAGTCAGTATTAGCAAAGGCATCGTTCGAAACACCGTTAACACATATTGTTAATGCGTCTATTATGGGTGAACGTGATGAATTAAATTCTGTTATTGAGAATGTTATGTTAAATCAACCGGTACCGTTAGGTACAGGTCTTCCAGACTTGGTTGCGAAGATGGGTCCTGGTTTAACAGGTAAAAAAACTAAAACAAAAGAGAAGAAGGAGAAAAAATGAGTCTTGAAGATTTACGCGCGGCTATGAAGAAAGAGAAGTTAATATTTGGTACACAACAGACAATAAAAAATATGAAGAATAAGCAAACGAAAGTTGTTTTTTTGGCAAGTAATTGTGGTGAAAAGATTGATGAAAGTATTCATTATTATGCGAAGGGCACAAAGATTAAAATTATTAAATTGAGTAAGCCTCGTAGTGAGATTTCTATATTCTGTAAGAAAAACTTTCCTGTGAGTGTTATTAGTTATTAGAATGAAGACACGACAAAAGTTAGATATGCGTTTAATGGGTTTGGTCTCTATTTTTGAAGAGGTTACAAAGGTTAATGCTGTTGATTTTCTTGAGAATAAGGGTCAATTAGTGTTTCTTGTAAAAGAAGATGATGGCAAAAAAGCTGTTGGTAAAAATGGCATGCATGCAAAGAAGTTAACGTATCGGTTACAGAAGAAAGTGCGTATTATTGTTCTTTCTGCTGATGTAAAGACGTTTATTGAGCAAGTTATTCGCCCATTAGAACCGGTAGATATTGAAGATGATGGAATAACGTGTAAGATTAAGATGCGTTCTGTTGAGGAAAAGGCTCGACTAATTGGTCGTGGTGGGAGTAATATTGAGTTCTTGAAGGGTATGGTAGAACACCATTATAAGCGCAAGGTTATGGCTGTTTAAATAGCCTCATACGCACTTTGAGACCATAATCTTTATAAACCAAATTAAGAGGTTTTGGAGTACATGGCAAAGAAATCACGTGGTCTAGGCGCTGGTAAGAAGTTAGCTGCGCGTAGAAACAAGTACAAATGGTCGCAACCGTTATACAAACGTAAGAAACGTGGTTTATATTGGAAGTCTAATCCGTTAGGTAAGTCTGCTCAAGCGAAAGGTATTGTTCTCGAAAAGCGTCAAGTTGAAGCTAAACAACCTAACTCTGCTATGCGTAAATGTGTTATTGTTCAATTAACCAAGAATGGTAAGAAGATTGGAGTGTTTGCTCCGGGTAATGAAGCGATTAAACGTATTGATGAACATGATGAAGTAATTGTTGAATGTATTGGTGGTAGTCGTGGTCGTTCGAAAGGTGATCTTCCTGGTATTCGTTGGCAAGTTATTAAAGTAAATGATCAAAGTTTAGATGCGTTATCCCGTGGTAAGATTGAGAAGGGTAGACGATGAAGTTATTCAACCAGTGGGAAACACAAGGCATTCAGATTACTGATGCTTCTTTGAAGCGAATGATCAATGTTCGTCCGGCGTTAATTGCTAAATCGCAAGGTCGTAATGCTTCACAACGGTTTTATCGAAGTAAGACAAATATTGTTGAGCGTTTAATTGCTCGTTTGATGGTTCCTGGTCATCGTGGGAAGAAACATAAGACAACGTCAGGTAGATGTTCTGGTAAGTATATGACGTGTTCTCGTGTTGCTCGTGAGACATTACATTTGATTGAAGCGAAGACAAAGACAAATCCTATTCAAGTATTAGTAACTGCTATTGAGAATGCTGCTCCTCGTGAAGAGATTACGACGGTGGAGTATGGTGGTGCACGATATCCACAAGCAGTTGATTCTTCTCCTCAACGTCGTATTGATGTTGCATTACGTATTATGGTTCAAGGTGCATATCAAACATCGTTTGGTAAGAAAAAGAAGATGCGTGACGCATTAGCTGAAGAGATTCTTGCTGCGTTTGCGATTGATCAAAAGAGTGCTGCTATTGCGAAGAAGTTAGAAATGGAACGTATGGCTGACGCTGCTCGTTAGTTATTTTTTACTCATCTTTTTCTTGGTAATCCATAAGAGTAACGCCAATTCTATACCTATAACGATGACACGTAATACTTTTGACATGTCACCAAAGTATCGTCCTGTGCTGTAGATTAATAATAAGATTCCTCCAAACATGAAGCCACTACCAATGACTTCCATGGCATAAAATAATCCAAATAATATAGATGCTACAGCTAACGGTGTAATAATAAAGAAGAGATTTCTGTTGTAGACTTCTTGCACGTCATGATATTCGTTGTAACAGGTATTGCATGTATCAAAGACACGACAACCATTCTCCATGGCATATTCTGGAACACCTTTTTGTTGTTGACAGGTTTCAACGGCTGCTTCATCAATATCTGAACAATCTTCTGCTGGTGGTGTTAAGGGTTTTGGAGCGATGCGTTCTGTACAGTAATCATCATATTGTGGTTCTTCATAGATAGCATCAACAAGGAGTCCAACAAAAAGTGCTGCCATAATCGCAATGGCCAATGCCAGGAGTAATTCTTTTGTTTTCATGATGAATATTTACTTCTTCAAGCATTTATATGTTTTATGAACGAAAAGTATTTGAATAAGTTCGCACTCACAATGAGAGTAATAACCTTTGGTGATAAAAACGATCAGACTTCGTGTCAGTTTGGATATGCTTACCGCAGATGGGTTTGGGCTGCTCGACCAACCAAAACAGGATATTTCTTTCAAACCATTACGCCAATCAATATTATTATTCAAACAACCAATAAAACCATTATTTCCTAAGCCCAGGTATGTTGGTACGCTTCGTGATGGAGAAGTGGATCATATTGCAACGTATGAACAAAATGGAAGTCCAAGATTCTTTGATTTAGTACGTTACCATCCAGTTGGAAAACCTGATGAAGTGAGAACGGCAGCGGATTACAGAAGAGCTTGGGAAGAAGCATCAAATGGATTAGAGTGAGTACAGGCGAATAGCGTCTCTTCTTAGGAAATCTTTATAAACCGTTTTTTCACGCTTTAAATTATGGCGAAGGATATGGTAGAAAGCGTTAAAGACTTAATGCGTAAGCCAGAACAAATCCGTAACATCGCTATTTGTGCTCATATCGACCATGGTAAAACGACGTTTTCTGATAATCTTCTTGCTGGTGCTGGCATGCTATCAGAGGAACATGCAGGTAAACAATTAGCGTTAGATTTCCATGATGATGAACAAGCGCGTGGTATTACGATTGATTCTTCAAGTGTTTCTATGGTGCACACTGTTGATGATAAAGAGCATTTAATTAATTTAATTGACACACCTGGTCACGTTGATTTTGGTGGTGACGTTACTCGTGCTATGAGAGCTGTTGATGGATGTATTGTATTATGTGATGCTGTTGAAGGTATTATGCCTCAAACTGAAACGGTATTACGGCAAGCATTACGTGAACATGTGAAGCCTATTTTATTCATTAACAAAGTTGATCGTTTAATTCGTGAAGTAAAACTTACTCCTGAAGCAATGCAGGAACGATTCCTCAAGATTATTGGTTCTGTTAATGAGTTCATGGATAAGATTGTTCCTCCTGAACATAAGGGTAAGTGGAAAGTTGCTGTGCAAGATGGTTCTGTTTGTTTTGGTTCTGCGTTCCACAATTGGGCAATGAGTGTTGATTATATGCAGAAGAAAAAGATTTCTTTCAAAGATATTATTGACCATTACCAAGATGAAGATGATAATAAATACAAAGAACTTGCAAAATTAGCTCCTTTACATGAAGTGGTATTAGGATCTGTTATCAAACACTTACCTAATCCTGTTACAGCTCAAAAGTATCGTATTCCTAATATTTGGCATGGCGATGGTGATTCACCTGAAGGTAAAGCAATTACTAATTGTGATCCTAATGGCGAACCTGCATTTGTTTGTGTTAAAATTGTTATTGATCCCCACATGGGTGAAGTGGCAGCGGGACGTATGTTTTCAGGCACGATTAAACAAGGTCAAGAAGTATATTTGAATGGCGCTAAAAAAAGTGTTCGTGTACAACAAGTAAGTATTTACAAAGGTGCACAACGTATGCAGATGGATGAGGTTGTTGCAGGTAATATTGTGGGTATTTCTGGATTGAAAGGTATTTTCTCTGGTGAAACTGTTTCAAGTAAACCTATCGAACCATTCGAAGCTATTTCACATATTTTTGAACCGGTTGTTACAAAGTCTATTGAAGCAATGAAGTCTGCTGACTTACCTAAACTTATTGAAGTATTACGTAAAGTGACAAAAGAAGATCCTTCTATTAAGATTGAGATTGATGAAAAGACGGGTGAAAATTTAATGCATGGTATGGGTGAGTTACACTTAGAAGTTATTGAAAACCGTATTAAGTCTGAAAAGGGTGTTGAAGTTAAAACATCTCCTCCTATTGTTATCTACCGTGAGTCTATTACAAAAGTATCTCCTGAAACGGAAGGAAAGTCTCCTAATAAACATAATAAGTTTTACATTATTGCTGAACCGTTAAATGAAAAAATTGTTGAAGCGATTAAGGACGGCATTATTCCTGAAGGTCGTGTTAAGAAGAATGATAAGGTCTTATATGAAAAGTTAGACAAAGTTGGTGTTCCTGTAAAAGAGGGTAAGAAAATTCGGGATATTTGTAATGGTAACATCTTAGTTGATGGTACACGTGGTATCGTTCATATTGGTGAAGTGCAAGAGTTAATCAATGAAGGGTTTGAACAAGTGATGAAGCAAGGTCCGTTAGCAAAAGAACCGGGTATTAGTATGAAAGTTACGGTTATGGATACGAAATTACACGAAGATGCTATTCATCGCGGTCCTGCACAAGTATTACCTGCTGTTCGTGCTGCAGTAAAAGGTGCTATGACGCAAGCAACACCGGTTATGTTTGAGCCAATGCAGATTATTCAAATTGACGCTCCTCATGAAAATATGGGTGATATGTCTGGTCTTATTTCTAATAAGCGTGGTCAATTACTTGAGATGAATCAAGAAGGTGATCAAATTGTGTTAAAGGCAAAGTTACCTGTTGCTGAAATGTTTGGTTTGAGTAATGAGATTCGTTCGATGACGTCTGGTCGAGGTAATTTCTTTTTGATTGATCAAGATTATGAACGGTTACCACGTGAATTGCAACAAAAGATTATTACGTCTATTCGTAGTCGTAAAGGTTTGAAGGATGAAGACTTCAAAGAAGAAGGCGAAGAAGAATAAAAGTATTCTATTTTTTTATTATGTATCTAATCACTAGGGACGCCTGCTGCATTTGCAAAGGCCTGATTATCATAAAAAGATATTTTCACATTAGGTTCTGTTGGCCAGTAACCCTGAATGTAAGGAAAAGGTGATGCAAAAACAGTAAAAAATAGATTATCATCAAAATCTAAACTAATGTAACGCCCTGTTTGTGGTTCAATAAACACGGCACCGAGTGCACCATCAATAAGAACTGTAACAGCTGTATGTGCATAAAGAGGTTCTTGCGTTATTTCATCATAAACAACAAAATGTGCATATCCTGCGTTGTATCCTTTTTGCCATTCTAAAAATTGTTCTAAATCCGTAGCAAAATCATCGCAGTCATTGGTAACAGGTGTGTATGTCATACTTGCAACACCGCTTTCAGCAATATCTTGAGGCAACGTTGCAAGTGAAGGATGATCCTCTGGATTTACACCAACAGGAATAGGAATAAGTGTTCCAGAACTTACAGATGTATCATTATCAAAGGGAGTACAATGCTGTATTGCACCACCTTGTAATCGACATTGTTGTGCATTAATAGTAGAAAAACAGGTAGCATCAGGATGACCATATACTCCTTGCGTACAACAGACAGTACTGCCAGGTGCGTGTGTTAAGGGTGGACTCGTTGTTGCTGTAGGCATGCGACCACCGCTAGGAGATATAACAGTTTGTGCAAAAACCAATGAACTCATCATCAACATAACAAAGAGTAATACACTAAACCATTGGATAATATGTGATTTCATGATTAGTAATTAGCCTCTTCAAATGAATGGAATGAGTAGGATATTCTATTTATAAATCTATATGATAAATTACCATAAAAAGCCTTTAGAGGCCCTTAAAGAGATATAGCTCACAAAAAGAGCCAAAAATAAGATTTATATACTAGAGTATACACATGAAATGTCTGAAAAAGAGTCCATTCTCTGAAAAATATCATGGCAGAACACTACACGAGTGGAAGTGGAGAAACACATCAAGTGTATGCACCAACAAGACGTAGATTGATAGCTGTTGCTGGTCTTGTGGGGTTAACATTAGCTTCCCCACTTGCTCGCGCTTCACAAGTTGCAAATGTACTTGTAAAAAGTGATCCAAAAATATCAAAAACCAATGATGAAAATAGTCGTGAAAAACAAACTGATTTAGAACATAAATTACAATCGGACCTGCAAGCCATTTATATGGATACTGAAGGATTTCTACAACAATTAGATAAACAAAAGTATAAAAAATTATCAAAAGATGAAATGCAAGCAGAAGCAAAATATTTGACAGAGTTATCCCTTCATATGGGAATGCCTCATCTGAGAGGGTTATTATGGTATCATGCATGTGAAAGATTAGATACACAAGCAGTCTTAGATACCTTAGTTAAACATATTACACCTCCCGAAGAAGAGAGGATAACAGCATTCGAAGAAGGGTATGCATTTGAAGGAGTGGGTTTGATAGGTTGTGGCTCATCAAAAAAAGTAACTAAAGAACAACGCAAAGCACTTGCAGAGGTACTACAACCAAGAAAAGGCGTGCCAGACTATATTAACATTTCAGCATTACGTGCAGGAGCTCTTGTTGGACAAACGTATAAAAAGGAAGAACAAAAAGCATTACTTGAAAAATATTATAGATATCTTGAAGAAGCTGTTAAAGAACCGCACCAATTAGATCTCAGAGAGACAGAAGAAACACATATATCAGACCACACTTTAGAACATTTGTTGTGGACGTGTGGAAGCATGGACGGTATAGGTGGTTTACAAGATGAATTAAGAGACAGAAAACTTACAAAAGATAATAGAATAAAAAAAATATTAGACAGTGGCGAACCAATTCCAACCTTTAAAACCGTAAGAGATCCATTGAAAAATTTATATGATGCCTGGAAAGATCATGGAAAAAGGCAAAGAAAAAGAAATACATGGGGTTCTGTTAAGATAGCAGGTAAAGAGGATTACGAAGATAATTTTAGAACAATGATGGATGCTACACGTAGCGATATTAAACATTTTTTACAAGTAGTTGCAAAAACAATAAGTTTGGGAGAAATAACTGGCATGTCTGGAAATGCAAGCCCTGGTTCAAGAACAATTCGCCTACCAACAAACCTACTTAAAACAAGAGACCCGAAAGGTTTGGTAGCTTCATTAACACACGAAGCAACACATCTTTTGGATGTGATTTATGGCACATACCAAGAAGGAAAACCATCCCACTACAAAGAAGAATCACCATTTGTAACAGCTATCACTACAGAGAACATCATGGACCAATCAAAACACTCACCTAGTGCAAGTATACTACACAATAGATTAATTCGTAAATTAAAAAAACAACACTGGAAAAAACACTGGTAACAATAAACTTCTAAAAATTAAATTGGTGTTGAAGGAGGACCATTACCAGGTCCAGGTCCATCACCACCTCCACTTTTTTTACCACCACATGCACAACAACTTATTGGATCTGTAGGATTACCAAAACCACCTGCACAGAAACCAACACCATCAGAACAGAAATCTGTACAATCTGCATCAGATACACATTCAGGCCTATTACCACAAGTACTTGTAATTTCATCACCTGGTTCAACAATAATAGGACCACCACCACCACCAGTATCATCTGGTGGATCTGGAGGTATACCGGGACATTGGTTGTTCCAACCATCACACTCACACGCTGTACCTGAACAATCAGGCGGTACGCCTGTCGGTTTGTCACCATCACCTATACAACCATTGGTGGGATCACCACAATTAGGACTACAACATACAGGGTCAGGCGGGATATTACAATTAACCTGTGGGGGTCCGCCAAGTTGGATGCACTCTGATGTGTCACAAAACTCACAGGTACTTACATCATATGCAGAACAGTCATTATTACACTGCAAAACACCATTACACAATTGTACAACGCCTTGTAATAAAAAGTCATTACAGTTATTACCGAGGGTATCTGTTGGCGGTGTACCACTAAATGCACCAGGATCGCATACTTCCCCTGGTTCTATTTGGCCATTCCCACAAACAGATGGAGGCGGAGGTGTTCCTGATAATGTACAATCATTATTACAACCATCATTATTGTTACCATTTCCATCATCACATTGTTCACCAAATTCTATAACACCATTACCACATCCAGGTACGACAATTATTTTTTTTGTTGAAACTACATCTTTTAATCCCGCGTAATAGCCATATTGGCCAGTGATTGCAGGAGGGTAAACATCACAGTGTTTTGCTGTTCCACTGTTTGCTTGATAACCACATATTTGTGTACCAATGCACGTTTCAGTAGCAGTATTATAGCCTGAGTTATCACATATTTTTACAGTCCCTTTCAGATAGGTATTGGGATACCAGTTTGTTTCCCAGATACTTGCTTTTGTAAAAGAACCAGGTTGCACGGTATAAGTTGTCATTTTCAAAGTTAACGTTGTATATGTACAATCTGCATCACAACCGGTTATTCCATCATTGATAGTGTCACCATCATCACAGTGTTCTGCTCCTTCTATAACACCATTCCCACATATTCCAGGACCGCCTTCTGTTTGACAGCTACTGTCACAGCCATCGCCGTTTGCTGTATTCCCATCATCGCATGTTTCACCTGCTTCAAGAACATTATTTCCGCAGGCACCAATAACACCGCATGTACAATCTATTTGACAGTATCCTGGACAAGCAGTATCATCTGCTCCATCACATTGTTCGCCACCTGCTGGTTCATAATTATTATTACCACAAAAGTAGGTTCCGCCAAAGTTACACACAGTGTTATCTGTTGAATCATAATCACATGCATCTCCACAACTGTCGCCGTCTGCGTTTGCTTGGTTGGGTGGTGTGCTACATTTTTCTACAAGAACACCATTAGTTGTTTTTCCCGCACAATCTGCATTGCTGGTACAAACAATGTCTGCATCAAAGGGATTGAGACTTGGATCAGGATTGGATGATGTACTAACAGTTACACAGGTTCCTTTCAAGACACCGTTGGGATGGAGTGGACAATTATCTAGCCCAGGACAACTACCCCCTGGTAAACAATTTCCTAAACCGTCTCCGTCTGCATCATCAGGACCATAACAGGTACATAAACTAGTACAACTGGATAGTCCACAAAGAGCATCATCTGCTCCATCACATTGTTCACCGTTACTTGTTTCTTGTATACCGTTACCGCAAATGTTTGCACCAACACATGCACTGTCACCATCACATGCACTATCTGCACAGTCTGTTAGGCCATTACAATTATTATCTTTGGTGTCTCCACATGTTGTTGGGAAACTTACACCTTCACCAGCTAGTGTATTAATCTGATCATTAGTGTCATCGCAGTCTACGTTACCACATGATGAACTGTAGAAGTATTCTTCTCCATCACCATCTGCATCACACGTGTTACAAACACCTAAACTACAGTATTCTCCACTGTCACAATCACTATCACTTTCACATCCTAAACAAATACCTGATCCACTTGAAGTATCGCAGTTACCATAGGGACAGTCACCGTCAACGGTACAACTAAAAGAACATGCACCATCACTGCCAGGTAGACCGCATCCTATGAGTGCAGGGTCCACAGGATTGCTATCATACACACAAAAGTTATCATCGTCACATGTTGCAGTATATCCTGCGGTCATGTCTTGACAGTCACTTGCGTCATCACAGTATTCACATTGTTCGCCACCAGTAACTAATCCATCGCCACATTCTTGGAAAACAATTTGTCCGTTGGTTCCATCATTAAAGAGTGTTAAATAGTGAATACCTTTATTTAATAAAAAGTCTAAACTGCCACCGACGAAATAATCCATTTCAAATTGGTCGACTGTTCCACCGTAATTTATGGTAATGACTTTACATTGTGTTGTGCCATCTGAGAGTGCATCTGTACATTGATCGAACTGTGCACTTTCTATGTTAGGAACATTAACAACAATGGTATCCGAACTACCACTGCCTAAATTACTTAATGATTCAACGACGTTATCTAGTGTATTAACAGTATCGGTCATATAGGGACTTTGTGTTTTCCCTTGGGATAAGAAGAATAACAGCGGTATGAGAAGAACAAGAATAATTCCCGTAAGAACCATTTGTTCGGTTGCTGCTTGCGCTCGTCGCGCACTACCCCTTTTGCGAACCATGTATCTATTTCATGATCAAATTCATTTAAAAAGGTTGAGGTCTAGGTGGTTGTAAGAATACTCTCGAGAAAGCCTACCACAAGCTTTATAAATCGTTTTCAGGTTACGATTCATACGCACTCAAGGGAGTAATATTACAATAAAATGGCAAAAGAAAAACCGCATATGAATGTTATTTTCGTCGGTCATGTTGACCACGGAAAATCGACGACTGTAGGTCGCCTCATGTTTGATTCAGGTAACGTAGATGAGCAGGCTATGAGAAAGTTAAAGGAAAAAGCGCAAGAACTTGGTAAAGCTGGGTTTGAGTTTGCGTTTGTTATGGATAATCTTAAGGAAGAGCAAGAACGTGGCGTTACGATTGATCTTTCATACAAGAAGTATATGTCCCAAAAATATGAAGCAACGATTATTGATGCTCCTGGGCACAGAGATTTTGTTAAAAATATGATTACTGGTTCATCCCAAGCTGATGTTGCATTTTTAGTTGTTGCAGCTACTGAAGGGGTTATGGAACAAACGAAAGAACACTTATGGTTACTAAAAACACTTGGTGTTAGCCAAATTTGTGTGTTAGTTAACAAGATGGATACCGTGAAGTACGATGAAGCGAAATTCAAGGAAGTACAAGAAGGTATTACAAAGTTAATTAAGACTGCTGGATATGATCCTGCAAAGGTTACCTTTATTGCTGGTAGCGCTTTACAAGGGGATAATATTTTCAAGAAATCTGAAAACATGAGTTGGTACACAGGTCCAACCGTTGGTGAGCAGATTGATAAGTTCGACGAACCGGAAAAACCAAAGGATTTACCTTTGCGTTTACCAATTCAGGATGTGTATAACATTTCTGGTATTGGTGTTGTTCCTGTTGGCCGTGTTGAAACGGGTACGATGAAGGTTGGACAAAAGATTGTCTTCGTTCCTGGCCGTGAAGGGAAAGGCGTTCCTGGTGAAGTCAAGTCTATTGAAATGCACCATGAACAAGTTCAAGAAGCTATTCCTGGTGACAACATTGGATTTAACGTTCGTGGTATTGGTAAGAAAGATATTGCACGTGGTGACGTCCTTGGTGACGCTGCAAACCCACCGACGATTGTTAGTGAGTTTACTGCTCGTGTGATGATTTTGAATCATCCTACTGTTGTAACACAGGGCTATACGCCGGTGTTCCACATCCATACAGCACAAGTTGCCTGTCAATTTTCTGCATTAAAGCAGCAATTAGATCCTGCAACCGGTGACGTTCTGAAGGAAAACCCAGACACCTTAAAGACAGGTGACGCTGCAGTTATCCAGATGATACCAACGAGACCAGTTGTTATTGAAAAGTTTAGTGAGATTCCTCAAATGTCGAAGTTCGCTATTCGTGATGCTGGTGCAACCGTTGCTGCTGGTATGTGTATTGATTCTGTAAAGAAAACAGCCTAGGGTTATACCTTAGCGCTCTTTTTTCTTTTTTTTATTCTATTTTTTAGAGCGTGTGCTCTGTAAAGAATTCACCCCATAAACCTTATAAACCACAAATTGGGCTTCCTATTCACATGGCAAAGGCACGTATTAATATTGCAAGTACAAATATTACGCAGTTAAATCAGATCTGTAGTGATATTACTGATATTGCTAAATCAACAAAAACAAAGATGTCTGGTCCTATTCCGTTACCAACACAAATTCTTAAACACACGACTCGTCGTAGTCCCTGTGGTGATGGTAAGGCTACGTGGGATAATTTTCAAATGCGTATTCACAAACGTCTTATTGATTTAGCTGACAATGAACGAGCATTACGGTTTGTTATGAGAGTCCCTATTCCAAAAGAAGTGGATATTGAAATTGAGTTATTAGAATAATTTTCTTACATAGAATAAATATTTTTTCAAGAATCTAGCGAAGCTTTCTATTGTTTAAAGTATCAGCGCATAACCGTGGGAGATAAATGTACGCAGTAAAGCGCGGGTCAATTAACCCTTCAGTCTCCAAATCCGTACCGTTGGAGGAAGCCAGTAAACATAATGAAATAACTGTCAACGTCGTATCCTTCTTTGGTAAACACTTTCAAGTCTCCTACAATATCCATTGCATGATCTTTGTCGTGTTCGTTTCCGAGTCTCAGTATTTTCATTAAGAGTGTATCCCTTTGTTTTTCATCGAGTGGCTTCCGATCGCGTGCACAGCACGGATGTACTGTTTGTTGCATGATAATCAGCCTATAATTATTGATATCTTTACTTACTTATAAGAACTGTTGATATAGAATTAAATGTTTCTATACTGTATATAGTTCTAAGAAAAATTGTCTCAATTTTGAGTTACGACAGAGGGGTACTTTTCACACTTCCCAACCGTTGAGAAAAGACATATATGTCTCAAAGAGATTATATGATATGGATTTTTCAATACGAAATAAACAAAATGTAGAGAGTAGGTGGAGAAAGGTTCATGAAAAAGAAAGAGCATACATTAGAGATAATAAAGAAAAGACAAAGCATTTTAGGGCAAGAATATGTGGATTTTTAGCAGGAGATGGGAATCTCCTTATTGCAGGAAAAAACAACAAACACCATAACACAGTACGATTTTTTCCAGACCATCATTCACTAATAAAACCATATATCGAGGCTACATTAAAGGTCTACAATAAAAAACCAAAAATAATAAAGAAGAAAAATTATTATTGTTTAAATATTGATTCAAAACCAATGGTTGAGGATATTTTATCTACAACAACGTTAGGAACCAGCACATGGAGTATTCCAAAAAGTTTGAAAAGTAATAATGAAAAAATTGAGTGGTTACGAGCGTTCTTTGATGCTGAAGCCTATGTTCATCAAAAATATATCAGAGTTCAATCAGTGAATGGAGAGGGATTAAAAGAAGTAAAAGAGCTATTAGGAGACTTGAACATATATTCAAAGATTTACGAATATATGCCTAAACAAAAAAATCATAAAAAAGTCTATATGCTAACAATAATAAGAAAAAAGGATAAGTTACATTATAAGTCCCTCATAGGATTTAACCATACAACAAAACTTAAAAAGCTAAATTTTACACTTCAAACAAGATAATCATGCCACGGTCGCATAATCTGGTATTGCACAAATCGTTGTTGTAGAATATATTACAGCGAGTGTAAGCCTGGAAAAACCAGAAGATACCAGTAAGCTTGGCCCTTTGGGCGTCCCGGTTCAAATCCGGGTCGTGGCGCTTCTATTAGATTTTAATAAAGGGAGTTTTTAGCATATTCCAGAGATGAGAGCAAAGTTCTTTAGTTTCAAATTTTTTAAGTCCAATGGTCATGTTATTGTGGCCTTTTTTTGGTTGATCAATGTATGTTTTGAAGATTCGGTCCCACCATGGAAGATTAAAACCAAAATTGCTATTGGTTTCTCGAATAATGGTTGAGTGATGGATTCTATGCATGTCAGGTGTAACAATTATTAATCTCAAATATTTATCAAACGTTCTATTAAATTTGATGTTGCTGTGATTAAACATGGCTAGACCGTTGAGGATTATTTCAAATAAAATGACAGCTATAACAGGTGTGCCAAGGAGAAAGATAACAACACTTTTTATGACCATAGAAAGAACAATTTCCATGGGATGAAAGCGAAATCCTGTAGTGACATCAACATCCAAGTCTGTGTGGTGCATTCTATGAACCTTCCAAAGTATTTGGTTATAATGGAAAAAAACGTGTTGGGCATAGATAGTTAAGTCTAGTAAAATGATGGAAATAATGAGGAGTGGTATAAATGAAACAGTGATGTGATGAAACAAGCCAAAACCTATGTTTTCAGCATATATTGCTATGCCTACAGCTGCAGCAGGGAATAATAATCTAAGAATAATACTATCCATTAATAAAATTAAAATATTATTTTTCCACCGTAGTGATCTCTGTACTTTTCTTTTACGAAAGGGAATGATAAATTCAATCAGAATCATAGATAATAATATGATTAAAAAGACACTAATGCGTACTAAAATTTCATTCATTGTTTTTTAAGTTTTATTTGTTAAAAGTGTATATAAAGTATTTTCTGAGTATATTTTTTTTACGTTCGCCATTTCCGTGCACTTTTTTCTGTTAAAAGTGTTATCAAAAAGACAAAGGCAAGGGCGGTAATGTAAGCATAAAGAAAGTTACTAAGGGTATAACCATAGGATTTGGTTAATGCAAGTATAAAGACACTATACCATGTTACGATGGATATTGTTCCTGATATAGCGGATACCCACAAGATTTTCTGTGTACAATATTTCTTTCCGTTTTCTATACATTTGGTAAGATTGGGTGATACATGTTTATGTAAAAAGAACCCGTTAACAACGATCACCAAGAACAATGCCATTTTGAGTTGAAACAACGAACTTGATAATAGTTCTGGTTTATTGGCGACAAGTAAGACGCCAGTAATAAACATTCCACCTAAGGCACCGATGATCATGCGTGAAAGGAAGGGGTAAATAAAGACTAATCGTTTTTCTAGTCGTTTGCTTCTCAAGCCGATGAGATGAAAGTAATCAACAATGGTTACAGAACCAACACCAATGACAGCGAAGAGAATATGAAGCACTAATGTAATAACATGTAACACATCTGGTAAAACAAACATGGTTAATAGTTTTCAAATAAGTGAGCGTATGCTTCTTTGTGAACAACGCCTAAATAGATGTTGATAATAAATACTAACGCTGCTGCTGCAATACCTGCTGGATCTAAGAACAAGTGGAATAACACAAAGTTTATACTTAATGGTGCTAACAATATTAGTGCTAAGTGGACATATTTATTAAACAGTAATAAGAGTCCAATAACGATTTTTAGTGAGTTAACAACGTTAAAGATGTATCCAGATGCAAAGAGTGCTCCCATAAAAGCTCCTGCTGGGCCTGTAAGTTCTGGCATGGGCATGAATTGTAAGAATCCATTGAGTCCAAAGACGACTAATACAATTCCTAATACATATCGTGCGAGAGTTGCTAACCAAGATGTCTTTGCCATACCAACATACTCTATACAGACTATTTAAAGATTTAGTTCATTAACACGTCTTATCAATGAACGGCAACTGATGGCGTCGTATGTAGGTAATGATTGTTGCCATAACGAAGACAGTAACGGCTAATCCAAAGAGTAGTCCACCGTCGTTTTCTACAACAATGCCGAGTCGCGTAAAGTGAGCAATAATGGCTCCTAACATGAGTCCCATTGCTAACAATCCACCACTGGCGACGAGTCGTGGTATGAGTAAAAACAACCCTGCGACACCTTCTAACAATCCGATAAGAATACGTCCTGTTGGTTCCATACCTAGTAAGGTAAAGGTTGCAACGGCTTCTGGTGCGCCGGTAAATTTAAACCATAATGTTTGGAATAAGATTATTGCTGCTATTATTTGTAAGATCCACAACCATTTGGGATAGCATTTCATGATTTCCACGTCCTTTTTTGTGTTGTTGACGGCAATGTAAAGAGCGCGCTTCGTGGTATATAAACATTTTCTGGACATAAGTCTTTTGTTGATCGACAGCCCATTGCTGATAATAATTCTATGAAGTCATGTTCTAAGTTTTTTACGTAGTTAGCAATACGTTTTGCTTTGTCTGGTATGATTAATCCTTGTTGTAATACAGGATCATGCGTCGTAATTCCAACGGGGCAGGTATTGTGGTTGCATTGTAATGCTTGTATGCATCCAAGTGCTAACATAAATCCTCGTGCGGTATACACTGCATCTGCGCCAAGTGCCATGGCTGTTAATTGTCGTCCTGGATTGATTAACTTTCCAGAACACACAAGTTTAAGTTTGTCGCGTACTTTTTCTTCAACAAGTACTCTGTTTGCAAAGGGTAGTGCTTTGAATAAGGGTATGCCAAGATCATCCATGAAGCTTTTCGGTGCTGCTCCTGTCCCACCTTCTGCCCCGTCAATGTCAATGTAATCGGGAAACACTTTTTGTTTTTTCATTTCTTTAATAAGTGTTCTAAATTCTTCTTCTCGTCCTAGACATAATTTAATACCAACAGGTAATTGTGAAACATCCTGAACGCGCTTGATGAATTGTACGGTTGTTGTGGGTGTGGTACATTCTATGTGATGGGGCGGTGATATAACATCTTTATTGAGTGGAACATGTCGTAAGGCTGATATTTCTGGTGTTATTTTTTCTTTAGGTAGTAATCCTCCTTTTCCTGGTTTTGCTCCTTGTGAGAATTTTATTTCGATCATTTTGATCTTGTCTTCTGCTGCAAGATCACGAAGTTTTTCATCGTCTAAACTACTGTCTTCATTACGAACGCCAAATTTTGCTGTTCCCATTTGAAAGATTAAATCGCATCCTTCCATTAAATGATATTTCGGCGTACCTCCTTCACCAGTGTTCATAGGTATTCCTGCCATACGTGCACCTCTCGCGAGTGATCGTACAGCGTTTTGCCCTAATGCACCAAAACTCATGGCACTGATCATAAATGGTTTGGTAATAGTATAAGCATTTTTTATGCCACGTTCTTCACCAAAGGTTACACGATAGGGTATGAGTTCATCTTTGTCTACAGGATATAATGAATGTTTAAGTTTTATTTCGCTGTCGTTGAATTCTAGTAATGATCCAAAAGCTGATGAGGAGTCAACATCTTTTGCTTTGCGATAGACTTCTGCTCGTTCAACACGAGTAAAAGGACGTTCTTCTGTGTCACCTGCAAAGAGGTATTGTCTAAATTCTGGTCCAACACTTTCGATGAGATACCGTAGTTGTCCAATAATACCAAAGTTACGTAATAATGAGTGCCCTGTTTGTAAATGCCGATAATAATAGTTAATACCTGCTAATAATAAAAAGAAAACGGTCAAAAAGTGAAAGTAAAATGAGATGTAATGTCCTGCAAGACCAAAAAGTAGGGCAATAACAGGTATTGAAAGGTTGACGAAGAGTGCTATTTTAGGCAAATTGATAGAGAGTCGAACCATAGTTCTCATTGACGAGGATGATATTTATAAAGATACAGGTAATGCCCACCTACCATGAAGCGATGTGCGTGGCCGGGAACAAAGAATCAGAGAATGATTGCATACCATGATGAAGAGTGGGGTGTACCTTTACACGATGATAGAAAGTTATTTGAGTTTTTAGTGCTAGATGCATTCCAAGCTGGTTTGAGTTGGGAGATTACGTTGAATAAACGTGAGGGTTTTGAAAAGGCGTTTAAGAATTTTGATGCGAAAAAGATCGCAAAATTTACAGAAAAAGATGTAAAACGATTACGCCAAGATGCAAGTATTATTCGTAATCGGTTGAAGATTGAGTCGACGATTGATAATGCTAAAGCCTTTCTTATAATTCAAAAAGAGTTTGGGAGTTTTGATAAGTATATTTGGCAGTTTGTCAATCATAACCCTTTAGTTAATAAGCATAAAGCAATGACGGATATACCTGCTACAACAGAAGAATCTGATGCGATGAGTAAAGCGTTAAAGAAACGTGGGTTTCGTTTTGTTGGTTCAACAATTTGTTATGCCTTTATGCAGGCTGCTGGTATGGTGAATGATCATACCGTTGATTGTTATCGGTATAGTGAGATAAAGAAAAAGGGGATTTGACTCCCCTCGGTGAACTTAGCGTCTCCGCTTTGTTCGTGCTCTACGAGCTGTCTTTCGAACAGTCTTTCGTGCAGTTTTACGAACAGTTTTACGTGCTCTACGTACGGTTTTACGAACAGTTTTACGTGCTCTTCGTACAGTTTTACGTGTTGCTTTTCTGGTACTCTTTCGAGTTGCCTTACGTGCTACACGGCGCTTAGTTGTACGTACTTTTGTACGTGCTCTTCGCACAGTTTTTCGTACTGCCTTACGTACTGTTTTACGTGCGCTCTTTCGAGTTGCTCTTCGTACAGTCTTTCTTGCAGTTCTTGTTTTTTTTCTTGCCATTTGTTTCTCCGTTCACACGTATGTGTGTGAATGTTTTATGGTTTGTTTATATTGTAAAAACACCATAAGTATATAGTGTAATTACTATGTTGCACTACATACTTTAGTATTTAAAGGTTGTGTTTAGTAAAAAACAACAAAAGTTAGTAACACTTGTAAAAAAAAGTTTGTGTAAACAATATATTAATTATTAAGGATGCCAACCAAGTGGAACTTCTCTTTTCCTAATAACATCCCCCTCACGAGTGTACTCTGTATAAAGTTTCGTTTGAGAACCAATAGAATGAGTAAACGAATAAGAAGAACCATTTAAAGTATCAACAATACTAACATTTTGGTCAAATATTTTTTGTGGTGTTACAGAAGTTACTCTTCCACTATTTGAAGGAACAACGCGAGGACTACAACCAGTTAATGTAAGTGCAGCTAAAATACCAAGTGTTACAGTAGGAATAGCAAGAAGAGTAAGTAATCCAGGAACACCAGCTTCTCTTTCTGCTTCATCCCTTCCAAGTGTCCTAACAAACTCGCGACCTGCATAACGCAAAGCACTAACAGTCATTTATTTTTTACCGCCTTTCCATACGGTATCAAACATGGTACCGAAGGCTTGTGAAAAGAACGGTGTGCTGATCCAAACTGCTGAGTCATATGTTTCGTGAACATCTTTGTCATTAGAAATCATAAACAATGCTTCTTTACGATCAACTAAACAGAATCGAGCATCGAAAGCTTCTGCTTCTTTGAGAGTTACAGAGCCTTTGACTAGTTTTAGTGTATTTTGATCGATGTCTTTTGTTGGAGCGAGCATTTTAACAGTAACACCTTTTGTGTGTAACTTTGTAAAGAGGTTTTTGAACTTTTTAATTTTTCTAGTTGCACCATCTGCTGTGGTTGCTATGATAACTTCTTTTTCTGCGTTTTCTAACATTGTTTTTAATTGTGAATATAATGCGTCTCGTCCTTTGACAGAGCCAGATAAGTTAGTAGGATCTACTTTTTGTATGCCTTGTTTATACAATAATTCTAAGTCACCGAAGAGTGTTTCTTTCTTGACGTTGTCAAGTTCTTTCATACGATCATTTGATTTCTTTTGTACTCTATCTTTGATGCGGGTAACAATTTCTTGTGGTTCTATTGCCATGTACTTGATAGGCTTACCAAGTTTCATCATAACAAAACCTTTTTTTTCTAAAGAATCAAGAACATCATAACTTCGACTTCGTGGAATTTGTGAAATATCACTTAATTCACCAGCGGTTGCAACGCCTCTACAAAGGAGTGCTGTCCAAATTTTGACTTCATAGATATTTAAGTCAAATGCTGATCTAAGCTTTTTGAGGAGTTCGTCCTTGAGGATCATAGTATATCTTGCCCCACCTCTTGGAAGAAAAACAGAGAGAAGTCTCTTTAAAAACCTTTGGGTTTTTAATAACTAACAAGTGGTAAAATAAAAGAAAAAATGAACCCTCTAAAAGAGGATTAAAAGGCGAATTCTTCGCCAAGCGCGTCAAGCTCATCATCTGCAAGCTCTTCTGCAACGCTGTCTAAGTCATCAAATGCACTTTCTAAACCATCATCAACAGCAGCATCACCCGAAGGTGCAACAGCCTGTTGATCAGCGGGTTCATTATAAGCACAGCCAACAACGAACAACATTAGAACAATAAAGAGTGAAATAAGTCGTTTCATAAAAGGCACCTCAAAACCATGATACTAAACCCAATCGTCCACCATATTTAAAGATTTCTACACTTGACAAAAGGCTTTTATAGCTTCTAGGATGCAACGCATAATGCGTAGACAACTAAAGAGGGTTATTCTGTTAGTTTTCCTAACTTGTGTACTTCTCCTACCAATCGTAAGTGCAGAAACAACAATCCAAGGAACAGTATATGATATGTTTCTTAATGAAATTGACAAAGCAGTGATTACTATTACTACAGAACCAATACAAACAGTTGTTTCTACGAATGGAGAATATAGTCTACGTGTTCCTCAAGGAACCTATACAATAACTGCAATGTATGAAACCCCAAGTGAACAGTACACCGTCGAAGAACCACTCACTATAACAAGTGATGGTGTCTTTACTATTGATTTAATTCTTGCACCAACACTAGATGACTTTGATGAATTGACAACAGAAAGTGAAGAGTTTATGTTGGAAGAACCTGAATCTTCAAAGACAGGTCTTATAGCAACAATCATTGTTTTATTCTTAATTCTCCTATACTTACGCATGGCAAAAAAGCATTTTGTAAACAATGACGATCTCAAAAGTGAAGCAGATGAATTATTAGAAAAGGTTTATAGGTTCATTAAAGAAGAAGGTGGACGGACAACACAGAAAGATATAAGAAAACAATTCCCTTCAAGTGAAGCAAAAGTGTCTTTAATGATCACCGAATTAGAAGAACAGGGAAGAGTAAAGAAGATAAAGAAAGGAAGAGGAAATATTATCATTATTACAGGAAAGTAAGACTATGGGGAAAGAATCTAAGAATCCAGTATACGTACATGGGAGCAAGAGAGAGTATGTTACCATTAAACATAGTGGGACTTTTGATATGGATGGTTTATTGAATGGTATGACAGGATATTTAAAAAATTTGAGATATGATATTGGACAAAAAGAGCATACTGAATCTGTTCGTTCTGATGGAAAGGAAACAAAATTAATATGGCGATGTTTTCGTGAAGTTACAGAATATATTAAATATTACCTAGAAATAACGATTATAATATTACATCAAGTTGATGTTATTGTTGATGGAAAGACAATGCAAACAGGCGATGTTGAAATTAGACTGATGTCAAGAATGGAAAAAAATTGGAAAGAAAGTTTTAACAAAACACCTGTAGGAAAAACACAACGTCATGTGTATGAAAAAGTTGTTGCAAAGGAAAAATTAGGTGACAGTGAAGAACGGTTAGAAGGTGAAGGAAATGGTCTTCTTGCAGTAGCAAAGGAGTATTTACATTAACAATGGCATACGTTGATTTTTTAGAACGAGGAATACGTATGAGCCACAAAGGAAGATTTAACTTCAAAGGGATCTACAAGGAAATAACCCGTTGGGCACGGCAACATCATTATGATGATATTGTTGAATTAAATTATCAAACATCAAAAGGTAAAGATGGCATGGATGTTCTCATTCAATTGGATATTTACAAGAAAGTTTCAGATTATGCAAAGATTGGTATGGAATTAGATTTATCTGGCAGAGGTATTAAAGATGTCAAAGTCAATAATAAGTTTCTTCAAGAAGGATCCATTAATGTGAGTATTAATACTTACATCAAACGCGATTATGAAGACACCTGGAGTCGTAAACATTTTACACGATTTTGGCGAGAATTTTATGATAAATTTATTGGCAATAGTGGCTTCGATATAAAGGAAAAAGAGATCAAAAAAGACGTTATTAACCTAAAAAACGCCTTAAAAGACTATTTTAAGACCCCTACGAACAAAAAGTAAAGTATATAAGGGGCCAGGGAAGCTTGGTATATGAATCGCCCACTTCAGAATCACCCAATGGAGTACGATAACAATCAAGCAATGAAGCTTGGGAGTTAGCTGTGGGCTATATCATAATCACAACATAACGCATATGTTCATCAAAAAAATACGATAGAACCTGTCAAGGTAAAAAAATTATCACATTCATTGGTCATGATGACCGGAGAAAGAGTCCCCTTATGAAGGAAGGACTGACAGTAGCGCAAAGCCAACATCGTATTCTAGAAAACATTTGATGCAACAAAAGCGCGCTGGAGGCGCAAAATGGGAAAAATTAGTTTAGTATCAGCGAAATACATCATCCATGCTTCAATTGAAGTTGACGGTGTTGTAGATAGACCGGACATTATTGGATCAGTTTTCGGACAGACAGAAGGTTTACTTGGTAACGAGTTAGAACTTCGTGAATTACAAAGTTCTGGTCGTATTGGTCGCATCGAAGTTGAAACAACGATGAAAGACGGTAAGACAAGTGGACAAATTAACATTCCAAGTTCTATGGATAAAACAGAAACAGCATTAATTGCTGCAGCTGTTGAAACTATTCAACGTATTGGTCCATGTAATGCAAAAGTTAAAGTTACTGGTTTAGAAGATGTACGTGCTGCAAAACGAAGTCAAGTAATTGATCGTGCACAAGCATTGTTAAGTAATTTAACACATGGTACATTACCGGATTCACGGGATATTAAAGAAAAAGTTTCAAATGCTGTACGTGTTGCAGATATTGTAACCTATGGTAGAGAAAAGTTACCGGCAGGTCCAGATATTGACAGTAACGATGAAGTACTCGTTGTTGAAGGCCGTGCGGATGTTATTAACTTATTGAAGTATGATATCAAAAATGCTGTTGCTATGAACGGTACATCTGTTCCAAAGACAATTGTTGATTTAGCAAAGAAGAAAGATATTACGGTGTTCCTTGATGGTGATCGTGGTGGAGATCTTATTGTTAGAGAGTTATCTTCAATGGGTGCAGAAGTAAAACATGTTGCTCGCGCTCCTGATGGTAAGGAAGTTGAAGAAATTACCCATAAGGAAATTCATCAATCGTTACGAAGTAAGATTACGTTTGAAGAAGCGATGGATCGTATTCAACGTGGTGGCTCAAAAACAAGAGCACGTACACCTCGAAGCACAAGTACAAGTCGTCCTGAACGAAGTGCTCCTGTTCGCAGAGAGCAGTCTGATGATCGCCGTAGTTCGTTTAAAGGACGTGATGATAGACGCGGTTCATTTAAAGGACGCGATGATAGACGCAGTTCATTTAGAAGTAGAGAACCAAGAAGTTTCAATGATAGACCGAGCTTTAGTGATCGTCCGCTACGTATGCCACCGGCACAACGAGAACGATTCATTAAGTATCTTGACGAGTTAAACGGTTCAAAAGAAGCATATCTTCTTGATGGTCGTGGAAACGTCTTAGGAAAAGTTCCAGCAAAAGAAGTTGGTGGTACTATTCAAGATCTTGGAAAATCAGCACATACTATTGTAACAGATGGTTCTTTAACAAAAGAGCTCTTAGATGTTGCAGAATCATGTAGGGTGAAGTTCTTAGTAGGAACAAAGTCCTATTTGAAGGATGTGCGAACAAGAGTAAAGGTTTTAACGAAGAAAGAACTTAAAGATTAGAGGTGATCGATTGGTTGAGTATGCAAGCAAGATAAAGCTCAAACGAAGTGCGCAGATAGTCACACTTGTGGTGATTATCAGTGCATTATTTTTAGGTTCTTATTATACTGGTCTTACGCGTGAATTTTGTGGGAAAGATCAAGTATGTTTTGAAGAAAAGGCTGCAACGTGTAGTCCTGCTGAAGTGTATATTTCTCGTGAGAACAATGTGTATTCCTATGTGATGCATCCTACGTTGCGTAATAAGTGTCAAATTACTATTACGTTTGAACGTGCACAGGAAGGAACGGCACAAGAGCATGTAGAATTTTTAGAAGGGAAAGAAATGACCTGTATTATTCCAAAAGGTGATATGCGTTCGTTAGATGTTATTCAAATGGATCAAGTGATGGAATATTGTCATGGTCCCTTAAAAGAAGGGTTGTATGAATTAATTGTTAAACGTATGTATGAAGTTGTTGTTGCAAATTTAGGCAGTATCGTTGAAGAAGTTGAACGAGTGATGAAAGTATAAATGCAGAAACCAGAGGGTGGAATCACTCACCAATACGGGGGAACCCCATACTTTCCTCCACTTCGTTACCCCAAAAGCGCCAATGACAATGATTAAGGCTGCTCCGATCAAGGCCTGACCTGATTCTCAAGACCAACGGCCAATTGGGACAAAGTTTCGCAGTACGGTATGAGACCCGCACCAAGAGAGTAATCCTCCCCTCTGCCTCAGCCCCACCCTAAAGCCAATTTGTGGTAACAAGGCACGACTAATGCCCCGGCCTATTCTGCAAGTTTCTAAGAGAAAGTGTGGTATTTAAACTATGTGATAGCTAAGAAATATTTAAATAGAAATAGATAGAAAGAAAAACTATGGCAAGAGAGGAAAAGAGGTTTTTGAGAGATTTTCTTAGAACACGAAAACAAATACGATCTTTGTGTGCGCTTATTCTTGCTGCTGTTCTAGCTGGATGCACTGCTGCAGAAAAAGCAAAAAAAGTACCACCTCCAGGAGATTTTGACCAACTTATTCAAAAATTAACAGCAGTTAATGAAGGAATTGAAAATATGTTTGGGGGTGGTGGGCTCACAGCAGTTTATGATACAGTAAGAGATATTACTACAACATTAGAGGGGTATTTGTCCAATGCAGAAAACGCCATAAGAACAATTGATAATGAAGGGCTCCAAGATAGTAGAAGTTATGAATATGAAAATTTAGGATCACGCCATTTAGAAAAGGCACAAATTGAATTAAAAAAATTACAACAACTTGTGGGAAAACTCCCAAAAGGATATGGCAAGGAGTATAGCAACAAATTAATTAATTTTAGGGGCGTTCTAGAAGTTCTGACTGCTGAAATGACACTACTAAGTGCAACAAATACTGCAAGGTTTATTGTAAGATTAGCAGCATCAAGCGCAGCAGATGGGTCACTAAATAGTAAACTCATTCAGGCTTTTAATACACGTTTAGAAGAAGTAAAACAGCAAGTAAAAGAGTCTCGTCTTGGAAAAGGAAGAGCATTGAAAAAACATGGGCGTGCTTTTAGTGATGCCCTTGCAGAATATGATACAATCATCGCTGAAGCTGGTTTTTAGAGGTTCTTGAAGTTTTTTAAAGGGCAAAAATATGCAACTTGTATGCCCCTAAACAAGGAACAATTTGCAGAACTAATAGCTCAAAAAGCAGATCCGAAGATGTCTAAACAGGCGTTTCAAACATTAAAACAACGCGTGGCTCATCAATTAGCATTAACACACGTTCCTAAGAATACTGAAATACTTTTTGCGTTAAAGAAGAAGGATCGTGAACGCTTACATACATTACTTGTTTCCAAGCCAACGAGAACAATGTCCGGCGTAGCACCAGTTGCTATTATGAGTGCTCCTATTGCATGCCCTCCTCAAGCATTATGTACGTATTGTCCTGGTGGTCCAAAGTCTATTTTTGGTGATGTTCCTAAGAGTTATACTGATGGTGCTCCAGCTGTTAAAAGAGCTATTCGTAATAAGTATGATCCCTATTTGCAGGTGTTTAATCGGTTAGAACATTATCATTTACTAAACCAGTGTCCAACAAAAGTGGAATTGATTGTTATGGGTGGTACGTTTCCTTCATTTGAAAAAGCATATCGTGATGTGTTTATTGCACGTGCGTTACAAGCGATGAATGATTTTAGTACAATGTTTTACACACAAAAAGGCACATTAGATGAAACAAAGTTTCGTGATTTTTTCTTATTAGATTTATCGTATGCTGATAAAGAACGTGAAAAAATTATTATTAAGCGTATGGAAGCATTGCGTGATTTAAAAAAACCTACAGTACTTGATGAACAAACAAATAATGAAACGGCACGTATTCGTTGTATTGCATTGGTTATTGAAACACGTCCTGATTGTGCAACACAAAAAGAGATTGATGAGATGTTGCGATATGGAACAACACGTGCAGAGATTGGTGTACAGAGTTTACGTGATCATGTATTGAAACGCATTAAGCGCGGTCATGATGTAGCAACAACGATTACAGCTACACAAGAATTACGTGATGCATTATTTAAAATTACGTATCATATGATGGTCGGTCTTCCTGAAACAACGAAAGAAACGGATATTCAAGAAGGAAAACAGTTGTTTGATGATCCACGGTTTCGTCCTGATTCGTTAAAGGTATATCCTTGCATGGTGATGGCTGGCACTCCGTTATATGAAGAATACAAAAAGAAATTATTCACACCGGTCACAACTGATGAAGCGATGGAACGTATTATTGAGTGGAAAAAAACAATTCCTGAATATTGCCGTATTATGCGTGTACAGCGCGATTTACCGACATATATGACTGAAGCGGGTGTTGACAAAACTAATTTACGGCAGTTAATGCATAATAAGAAAATTGTCTGCAGATGTATTCGTTGTCGTGAACCAAAAGAACAAACAGTTGATTTTGATAATGTTACAACGAAAGTAATAACGTATGAAGCATCGGGTGGTACAGAATGTTTTATTGCAAAAGAAGATGTTACGAATGATTTGTTGTTAGGATATGCTCGTTTGCGTATTCCGTTTAAGCCTGTTCGTAAGGAAATTACATCGACAAGTGCTGGTATTCGTGAGTTACATGTATTTGGCACTGCATTAGATATGCAGAAGAAGCCAACGAAAGAAGTGCAACATCGTGGGCTTGGAAAAGAACTAATGGAAGAGGCTGAAAAGTTAGCGCGTGAAACGTATGATAAGAAGAAGATGGTTGTTATTGCTGGTTTGGGTGTTCGCGAATATTATAAGAAACAATTACAGTATATTCAAGAAGGCCCGTATGTTTCTAAGAAGATTTAACGTTTTCTTACACTATAAAATCCTATTAATATCAAGATTGCTAAGAATAAGCTCATGAAGTCAAAGACGGATGCTTTTACTGCTGGTTCTAAACTACAGGCAACACTTTGTTGTGGTGCAATGGAACATTGTCCTGTTGCACATTCTTTACAACTGCGTGTTTTTGCGTTGTCAATACATTCTGACCATTTACCACATATCCATGATTCACTAACACCAACACATTGTGGTTCTACAACGGTTGGTGCATTTTTGACACTACATCCAGGTTCAACACAGTTTCCAAAGTCTGCATTACACACTTTACCACCTGCACAGACTGTTGGTGGCGTACTTAATTCATTACAACCATCATTGTTATAGTCTCCACAGAATTGTACATTGCCATTCGTTAGACAAATAGATGTTTCTGAAACACAATAGGAAGAACAACTGTCACTAGTCCCATCACCGTCTATTCCTTCGAGAAGACAGTCAGAACTACAGCCGTCATCATCATCGTTATTACCATCATCACATTGTTCACCTGCTGTATCATCTAAGGTATTATCACCACAGTAACCACTTGTTAGACTACTGGTTACTTCAAGCGTAGTACTTGTTGAAACCACTGCACCATCATAAATACCACGTACCATCCAATACGCTGATTCTGGTGTTGGTCCAGGGTTTGTATTTTCTGCATTCCATGTTGCAGTACCTGTTGAACCACTAATAGAAAGAGGAGATGGTTGTGCACTTGAACTTGTCCCTTCATTGGCTTCATACACATCAAGAGCAAACGTATATTGATCACAGTCACTATTAGGCAATGTTAGTGTAATAGTCATAACGGTTCCCCTATCAACAGAACCATCATCACCAACAGGCGACCAACTAAAGGCTGCTGTTGTAAGTGCTAGTGTACATGCGGAAGGTTCAATAATACCACCATCATCTTTCACTAAACAGGTATTGTAATCATTGGAATCAATGTCACAGGCATTTCCACAACTATCACCTTCTGTGCCACTACCATCTTCATTGTCTTGTGTAAGTTCACAGTATTCCACAAGGATGCCCTCAACAATTTTCCCTGTACAGTCAGCATCTTCTGTACAGACTAAATTATACGCAATAGGATCAAGTGAAGGATCAGGGTTTGATTTTGTTACTGCATTAATACAGGTTCCAAGATTATCTCCGTTCGGATGGTTGGGACAATTATCATCATCGTTATTTCCACAAACACCATCTGCACCACACAATGATGTACCGTCACCATCCGGGTCTGATACTGCTGGATTGTCACAAATACAATTACTTAAACAAACATCGCCACCACAAGTAGCGTCATCATTACCGTCACATTGTTCGCCAATATCTTTAACACCGTCACCACAGTAGGGTTCTGGTGGAGGAATATTGTAACAGTTACTAGTGTCAATATGACATGAACCATATGTACTCGTACCTTCAAGTGCAGAATCACCAACTTTAAAGCAACGTAATGATCCTGTATCAAAGCCAAAGGTTTCACATGATGTTGCTCCCATAATAACATCACCTTGCGAAGTGTAGTCACATTGTTCTTGGAGTGCATATTGGTCTCCTTGATCAAGATATCCATTGCCACACCATCCTCCACCACCATATTGGTAAATACATCCAAAACTAGTATCAATACGACAGCCACTCGTACAAGTCAACGGTGCTGTACCCGGGGAAGTAGTCATACCATCTAAATCACCAAAGAAATCTTCACAGGTAACAATGCCACCCATGTTTGTACCGTCACATTGTTCGCCTGGTTCTATAATACCATTACCACAAACAGATGGGACGGCAGCAGAACAATCACTTGTATCATATTCACAGGTTGCTGTACAACTCAGATCTCCTGCGGCAAAGGTATCAATATCAACACAGCTTGCAATGTTTCCAAAGCTCGTACCATCACAGACTTCGCCTGGATTTAAGGTGTCATCACCACAGGTTCCAGCATCGGCAACGCCGGGTATAAGAGCACCACTACAATCGGAAGTGTCAATACCACATGCATTCGTACAGGCAAGTATTCCTGTGGTAAAGCCAAAGTCTCCACAACCATTTATTTTACCGAAGTTTGCACCGTCACATAATTCTCCAGGATCAAGGTTGCCATCGTTGTTACATTGTGCACTTTGTTCGACGGATTGACAACAAAGATTGTTTGCAAAGATGTCACATTCAGAAGTATGTGCATTATAGGTACTATCTCCTGCTCCTTCAAAGGAAAAGAGACATTCAAATCCTGTACCAAGACCATCACAACTTCCTTGAAGGGTTTGACAAGCAATGTTGTCATAACAAACAGGAACATATAAACTTGGATCGGGTAGATTTGCTGATACAGTTTCAGGTGCGTAATAATGTGCATCACTTACGGTACCATTGACAGGAGGTAAACCATTGGAAACATAGCCAACTAAGTTACTCATATCAGATAAACAGGTTCGTGTTGGTGCAACTGTTGTTAGTGCGGAGGATACTTCTATACAATAAGGAAGAGAATCAGGACCATAGGGTGAATAAAATGATTCTTCAGCATCGACGGTAATAACATGAGAGTTTGTTGCAGCAATAACGCCATCAACAAGAGAACCGTACATGCCAAGAACAGCATTGTCATTGAAGGATGCACAGCTTGAACTTGATATTGGTACAACAACGGCTCCGGTAATAAGTGATGAAGAACTGGATGGAACAATGACGTCGGCAACGCCTAGGTCATACATATGAAACGCAAGAAAGGATGCAAATAAAATTAAAAATGCTGGAAATAGTACAGAATGTTCATGATTCATGAAAATGAGCCCCTTTTATGCTTGTATAATACACATAAATCTGACTTATAAACCTTTTGCGTAGTAAGAAAGGTATTTATAGCATGTTCACGTTAGTAAAAACAGATGGAACTTGGCGGAAACATTACATTACAGGGATTTGATGCGGTTGATCCAGCGACGCTTATTGTTGTAAAGAAAATTGTTGGTAATTATACAAAGCGTTTAACGGAAAAACATGAGGATTTTACAGGATTACATTTGGAATTAACACAGAAAGAAGGAAAACAGTTACAAATTTGTGCAAAATGTCAACGGACATCAGGGAATAATGAGACAAAACATGATGAAGATAATTTATTCTTTGCGTTAAGCGGTGCATTGGACGCTATTTTGGCATTATAACGCTCCCAAACATTTATAAATCGACGGTGGGTTCTCGTCCCACGAGTGAGGAATATTTACTATGGCTACACGTGTTGGGGGATTTAGAAGAAAAACGAGAAGTAAACTTCGTAAATCGCCAAAGGAAAAAGGAAAAATTAGTATTCGCAAGTATTTTCAGGTCTTAAAACCAGATATGAAAGTATGTTTCAAAGCAGAACCTGCTGTTCAGAAAGGAATGTATTTTCCTCGTTTTCATGGGAAAACAGGAACAGTGATTGGTAAGGAAGGAACGTGCTATCGTGTTGCGTTTAAAGATGGAAAGAAAGCAAAAATTATCATTGCACATCCTGTGCATTTGAAGAAGGTTTAAACTATGCCAGAAATTGAATTAAAGTCAGAAACACCGTTGACATACGCTGATGTTGCGGAAAAATTGAAGATTGTTAAGAAAAATAGAGACGAGGAAGAATTAGGCTTCCGTGCGAAGAAAGCTGAAGAATTTCTTGAAGCTATTGGAAAAGACCAGTTAAAAGGCCTTGCTGCCTTGAAAGAAAAGGTTAAAAGCTTGGAGATCCCTCGATTAAAAGAGCGCCAAGTAATTAATTTGGTTAATATTGAACCAACTGACGAAGACAGTGTTAAAGCAATATTGTCTAGCGATAACATCACGCTCAAACAAGAAGACGTTAAACGTATCGTCGATTGTTTCGCCTAATAGAATGCAATACAAAAATGAATCCATCATCGCGGGAAGAAATCGCTATAGTGTTAGACTTTCTTCCGAACGGGTATCCATCGGATACAAGACCTGCACATATGAAGACGGCAGTAGCGCAAGCCATTGGTTCTGAACATTTTATTTTATTAGAGTTAATTCCTAAGAAAGAAGTTTTCCTTAAACCTGAGCAAGAAGTGTATATGGGCGAAGGTAAACGCGACGAAATTCATCATATTGGTGGTCGTATTAATTTTTTTAAGTTAACACAGACAGCTCGTATGAATTTGGAAGATTTATTGAAGAAGTTAGTGCATAAGTATGAGGCTCGTTTTTTACAATTTTTTAATAATGCTGGTCCTATTAATGCTCGCCGTCATCAGTTAGAATTAATTCCTGGTATTGGGAAGAAGCATATGTGGGAGATTCTTGAACAACGTGAAGAAAAGCAGTTTGAGAGTTTTGAGGATATGCGTGCTCGTGTAAAATTGATGCCTGATCCTGAAAATGCGATTATGAAGCGTATTTTGCTTGAATTAAATGAAGAAGATAAGCATCGCTTGTTTATTGGCAATTAAACAGTCATCCTAGAGCAAATGACACCACAACCCTTTTAAATGGTTTTTGAGGTTCTCAAGCTGTAAAATGGCACAAGAGATCAAGAACCTCATTCGTTTAGCGAATACTGATATCATGGGTGATACAACTATCGGATATGGTCTTGCGAAGGTCTATGGTGTTGGTTTAAGTTTTTCAAATGCTATCTGTCAAGTATTAGATTTAGAAAAAACAGCACCGATTGGTTCATTGGATGAAGCGCGTGTTAAAGAAATTGAAGGTGTTATTGCTGATCCTGCAAGTAAAGGTATTCCTGAGTGGATGCGTAATCGTAGAAGCGATCATGACACCGGCGAAGATATTCACATTACTGGTCCTAAGTTAAAGTTAACAAAAGAATTTGATTTACGTCGTATGAAGAAGATTAAGTCCTATCGTGGCGTTCGTCATATGTTTGGTTTACCTGTTCGTGGCCAACGTACCAAGGGTAATTTCCGTAAGGGTAAAAGTGTTGGAGTTGTAAAGAAGAAGAAATAAGATGGGTACTGTTAGAAAGCCAAGGAAAAAGTACGAAGGTCCTAGTCACCCGTGGGAACGAGAACGTATTGATGAAGAAAAGATTTTAAGTAAGGAATATGGTTTAAAGAATAAGAAAGAAATTTGGAAGATTGCTTCGAAGTTACGTCGATTAAAACAACAAGCAAAGAAGTTAATTGCAAGTGATTCTGAACAGGCAAAGATTGAAGAGAAATTATTGTTAGAACGGTTAGCACGTCTTGGTTTGGTTGGTGATGGTGCTGTTTTAGATGATATTTTAGAGATTAATATTCGTAAGTTACTTGATCGCCGATTACAATCTGTGATGGTGACGCGTGGTCTTGCTCGTACGAGTAGACAAGCTCGTCAAATGATTAGTCACGGTCATGTGATGATTAAAGGTCGTAAGACTGATATTCCTTCATGTTTAATGTTAGTCAGTGAAGAATCTGATATTACGTATGCACCAAGTTCGGCGTTTACGGATAAGGAACATCCTGAGTTAACGATTACCAAGAAAGAGTTGAGAAAAAAGGTTGATGTAGTTGAGTCTCTTCCTGAGGAAAAACCGGTTGCAAAAGAAGATGCAAAAGTTGTTGAATCAAAAGAAGCTGGTAAAGAAGAAGTAAAAGAGGCTGGTAAAGAGGAAGCGATCAAAGAAGAAACAAAAGAAGTTGCTAAAGAACAACCGAAAGAGGAATCAAAATGACTGAAGAAAAGATGAGATGGGGTGTTGCACATATTTACTCTAGCCATAATAATACTATTATTCATGTAACTGATATTACGGGTGCTGAAACTATTGCAAAAGCATCTGGTGGTATGGTTGTTAAAGCACATCGTTTAGAAAGTTCTCCTAATGCTGCGATGGCTGCTGCAAAACAAGTTGCAGAACAAGCGCGTGAAAAGGGCGTGCAAGGATTACATATTCGTATTCGTGCACCGGGTGGACATAATGGTCCTAATTCTCCTGGTCCTGGAGCGCAAGCTGCAGTGCGTGCATTGTCACGAAGTCGTATTCGTATTGGTGTGATTGAAGATGTCACGGGATTACCAGCTGATGGATGTCGTAAGAAGCACGGTAAGCGTGGTCGGAGAGTATAGATGGATATTAAGGTTTTGAAGAAGGATGAGAATAAGGTTACCTTTCAATTGAAGGGTTCTAATCCTGCTATGGCGAATGCATTACGAAGATATATGCTTGCATACGTACCTACGATGGCTATTGATACTGTTGAGATTAAGAAGAATGGTTCTGCATTTTTTGATGAGATGCTTGCATTACGGTTAGGGTTAGTTCCATTAACAACGGATCTTAAGGGATACAAAATATGGGAAGGTGCTGATGAAGATCGTCCAAAGACTGCTCAATATGAATTAAAAATGACAGTTAAGAAAGAAGGTCCGTGTATGGTGTATGCATCTGATATTACAAGTACTGATCCTAAGGTTGTTCCTGCATCTGAAAAAATTCCTGTAATGAAGTTGTTAGAAGGACAAGCTATTGAGATTATTGCAACAGCTCGTTTAGGTCGGGGTAAAGAACATGCAAAGTATAGTCCTGGTTTGGTTATTTACCGTGGTGTTCCTCAGTTAGAAGTAACCAAAGATGCTAATGTGAAAGTATGTATGGATGCGCTTGGTGATGTACTAGAAAAGAAGGGTACTGGTCTTGGTATCAAGGATATTACACGATGGAATGAGGCACATGAAGAAATGTGTGAAGCTAATGGTGTTGCTGTTACCTCAAGTAAAGAAGATTTTATGTTTACGATTGAATCATGGGGCCAATTACCTCCACGTGAGATTATGACGCAAGCGTTAACAATTTTTGAAACGAAGTTATCAGACTTTGAGTCTGGCATAAAGAAGTTGAAGTAGTTTAGTTCTCATACTTCCCATCCACTAACGAAAATAACTTATTGATATCTTATAATTTATTGCTGTGATTTCAAAGAACAATGCAACAGCAGAATTAGTGGGTTTAAGCTTCGGAGATGGTAGTTTAACGTATAGAAAGAATACGAAAAAATTACGATTCCAATTAAGAGGTGATGCAACTGAAGAAAGAAAACATTATACGGAGTTTATCATCCCGTTATTTAATAAAGAAATTATGAGACCTTTATTTTATAGAAATGTTGGAACAGTATATGATAAAAAAAGGAAATTGTTTTGGCATTTCTGTAGAAAGTAAAAAAATTAATAATTTGCACCACACTCTTGGAATTCCAGTTGGTAAGAAAAATAATCTAAAAATTCCTTTATGGATAAAAAATTCTGAAGAATACAAAAAATCCTTTTTGAGAGGGTTATTTGACACTGATGGGTGTATCTATTTTTTGAAAAACACTTCTGAAAAAAATCCAAGAATTCACAAAAGAATTTGTCTTACAATAACACTCTGCTCAAAAAATATGATAAATAAAATTTCAGAAATTTTAAAGGGTTTAAATATCGGACATGATATCAAAGAATATCAACCAAAAAATAAAAATTGGCAAAAATCATATACTATACGGCTTTCTGGAGGAAAAAGAGTCATCCAGTGGTTTAATTGTATTAGTTCAAATAACCCTAAACATAAAACAAAATTTGAAGTATGGAAAAAACAAGGATTTTGCAGTCCCAAAACAACATTAAAACAAAGAGAAAGAATTTTAAAAAGGAATTAAAACATTTCAACTATAATGCGGGGGTCCGATAGCCTGGTCAATTCGCTATGGTTGAGGGCCATAGGGCTTAGTGCCTACGTAGGTTCGAATCCTACCCTCCGCATATTTAATTATTCAGAAAAGAAGTTTTTCATTATGCTAATACCTTCACTAAAGTCATTATCAACACCCAGATTATGTCCTGCACCTTTTATGATTTTTAGTTCGGCATTTAGAAATAAACCCACAACTTCTTCTGCAACATGATAATCTACTGAAAGATCCTTATCACCTTGTATAATCATAATAGGCTGTTTAATTCGGGGTGCCTGTTCAAACATTGAATAGTCCTTTGCAGTTTCATAACAATTAAAATTAAAATATGTTTTTTCACCAGCCTTATTGAAATGAGGTATTCTTTTTTCCCTTTTACATTCCTCTATTTTTTCTCCAAGTTTCTTTTCAAGATGTTTTTGATAGTCTAACACTGGCGCTCTTAAGAATAATCGTTTAATTTCAGGGTGGTTTAATGCAGTTGCTAAAGCAACAATACCACCAAAGCTTGTTCCAAGTAAACTAATTTCTTTATATCCTTTACTTTGCACAAATGTTATTGCTGCTTCGACTTGTTGAACATAATGGGGTATACTTACTTTGGTTTTAAAATCTAAATCTGATTCTCCTTGATTGTCCAAATCTATTCGCAAACTGTTTATGCCTATTTCATTCAGTTTTTCAGAGTTACTCTTGGCACTTGATTCTTTATTTGAGCTAAACCCATGAATGACTATTACAACTTCATTTTTAACTTCAACAGAGTGTAAAACTCCACAGATTTTCCCAAAATCACCTTCAAAAAAAACTTTTTCTTCCATAAGTTAAAAATATTTCCTATCTATAAAAAGTTATTCAAACAACTACATTCCTCTTGTAAGGAGGCCGCACAATTAATTATCGAATATTTTGCCAGTTCATACCTTCTTGCAGATGTTTGCATTTGATAGCGGTATCAAGATAAATCTCAAATCCTTTTTCTTTAACATCTTTACAAAACCAAATATCATCAAAAGGTTTTTTTCCTTGTTCTGCCCTAAAACGTATTCCTTTAAGAAAAACATCTTTGTGAATGAGCACACAGCCTAAGCCACAACTAGAAATAGGCATAAGTACATTTTCACGAACATCATCAAAGGTAAGGGGTTTGATTAAGTCTTTTGTTTTGTCAACAGAAACATTAGCCATGGCAAGAGTTTTTTTACGATTTTTCCCGTCAATAGTAAATTCCATGTGTTTGAAGTACACACCAGAAATGACTTTTTTATCGTGGGCTAATAATTGTTCGATAACATCGGGGGGTGGAAGAACGTCTTGTTCTAAACTGAAGAAATAATCGTATTTTTCTGTGAGCATTTTTTCAACAAGAACATTTCGGGAGTCTGCAATTCTTTTTCGAACAGGTTCTGTATAGGGTACATGAATTATAGATAATCCAAGGGCTTTCATTGTTGTTGTATAGGTTTCATTTTGAGAATTGTCCACTAAAATGACATCAAAAGAAGGGTATGTTAATGCTTTCAAGGATGCTACAAATGCTTGCAAACAGTAGGATTTATGATCAGAGGTGGGGCATCCAACAAGGACTTTGGGATGAGACATGATCTCCTTTAAGATGTACCATATAAAGAGGTATCGTTCATACCATAACCTTTAAAAGCCCTTATTTCACAATGAGGTTACTCTGCGAGCGAAAGCGAACAGTGGAGAACTTTTTGTTCTCAACACTTTACAATGAAACGAACAGGTCCAACAAATCCCGTATTAGCTGATTTAATCACTGCATTAAAGACGGTAAGTATTGAAAAGAAAGTACCCTTATGGAAGCGTGTAGCGACAGAGTTAGAAAAGCCTTCAAGAAAACGTCGTAAAGTGAATACATATCATATTCAAGAGTGTGCTAAAGATGGTGAGATTATTTTAGTTCCTGGAAAGGTCTTAGCAACAGGTGACATCACAAAGAAAGTAACCGTTGCAGCATGGGATTTTTCAGAAGAAGCATCAAAGAAAATTAAAGAAACGATGTCTATTGAAACCTTATTAAAAGAAAATCCACAAGGAAAGAATGTGAGGATTATAGGATGATTATTAACGGTAAACATTTAATTGCAGGTCGTTTAGCAAGTTTCGCAGCGAAGCAAGCGTTGCTTGGTGAAGAAGTTATTATTTACAATAGTGAACACGTGATGATGACAGGTGGCAAAGCAAATGTTACGAAGCATCAGGAAGAACGTCAAGCACGTGGTCATCCATACAAAGGTCCGTTTGTTCCAAAGACAGAGGATCGTTTACTTAAGCGTATGATTCGTGGTATGGTTCCTCATAAACAAGAAAGGGGAAGAACTGCATTAGCAAAAGTTAGATGTTACCGTGGTGTTCCTGATACGATTACTGAAGATAAAACAACGGAAGTTAAGGGTGCACACATTACAAAGACCCAAACGCTTAAATATATTACACTAGGAGAGCTGTGCAGACGTACAGGGAGAAAAGGACAATGAGCGCTAAGATTATTACTGTTTCTGGAACGAGAAAACGTGCTGTTGCACGAGCTACTGTTCGTGAAGGTAAAGGTAATGTTAGAGTAAATAAATGTCCGTTAGCTGTTATTGAACCTGAATTATTTCGTTTACGATTACAAGAGCCGTTAGAGATTGCTGGTGAAGTTGCTGCAAAGGTTGATGTAGATATCAAAGTGCATGGTGGCGGTTCCCAAGGACAAATTGAGGCTGTTCGTTTAGTGTTAGCAAAGGCATTATATCAATTTGCTAATAAGAATCTTCAAGTACGTAAGGACTTGTTAGAGTATGATCGTCATTTATTGATTGCAGATGTTCGTCGTAACGAGCCGCATAAACCAAATGATTCGAAACCAAGAGCAAAGAGGCAAAAGTCCTATCGTTAGGATTATTATACAATGATTATTCCAGTAAGATGTTTTTCGTGCGGAAAACCCGTGAGTGCTGTATGGGAAGAGTACAAGCAACGTGTTGAGAAGGGCGAAGAAAAAACAAAAGTTATGAAAGAGTTGGGTATTGAGCGGTACTGTTGTAAGGCTTTATTCTTAGGTCATGCTGAACTTATTGATACGGTTGCGACATTTAAGAAGTCGTAAGTGTGTTATACAAATCTTTTTAAGAGTTTTAGTCTATAGTCAGTTCTATGAGAGATGATGTATGGTTAACAGAACGGTTCGATCAGATGTGGTCATTGTTTTTTCCTGATGTTGAGAAGAAGGATATTCATATTCGGTGGAAGGGCCGTTGGAAAAACAAGTTTGGTCATATTACGAGAAGAAATAATCAAACGGAAATTGCTATTAATACATTGTTTCAAGATTTACGCGTTCCCGAAGATGTGATTAAAGTAACCATCGCTCATGAGATTGCCCATTATGCTCATGGCTTCCATTCTCATTTACCACAATTACACAAGCATCCACATAAAGGCGGTGTCGTTGAAAATGAGTTGAAGAAGCGTGGTTTTTCATATATGTTAAAGAAAGAAAAGGCATGGCAGAAAGAAAATTGGTTCCCATTGTTCAAGGAGTTAATGCCACATAAATCTCAACCACCTATACGAACACAGATTATTCATCAACCGAAGAAGAAAGGGTTGTTACGTTTTTTTTAACGTGGTTGTAACACTAATCGCCGATGATGTCCACAGTTAAAACAAGAGACAATAAGTTTTCCTTGCCGTGTGCGTATGGTTGCATTGTTTCCAGACCGTAAGTAGTGTTTACAGGTTCTACAATAGCTTCTCCTATATTCCTGTGGGAAGCGTATGCCTGCTTTTGCGGCGAGACGAAGAGCCATTTGCACGTATCGGTGACTGCGTTCTGGTGTTCTCGTAAACGCTGTAGATGCTTGTTCAAACAACGTTACAATACGTTCTCGAGCTACCTGTTGTATATCGGTCTTCGATCGGGCCATAAATTACCATGAATCTAGGGTTATTTATAACCTTTGGACGAAAAGATTATAAACCACTTTTTGGAGCATCTTTCTATGAAAAAAAAGAATCAAGTGACAATATCTATTATTGTATTATTGGCCTTAATCCTTGGTGTGGTCTCCTATCAATATCGTGATTATACGTTTGAACGAGGGTTTTTTGAGATTACAGAATTAGATAAAGTGCATGGAGGTGATCTGAAGAAGGAAAGAGTTCCTGGCCAGATGGTTCCTTTAGAAAATATTGATGCTTACACTACAGCATTGACAAAACTACGCGATGATGTTGTGAAAGACAAAGATGAATCTTTATTATCAGAGGAAGAAAAAGCGTTACTCTTATTTATTGATGGAAGAACATTAATGTTATTATCTGAAAAGAATTATTTGTTAGGAAGTGCAAGTGGTCCAAAGGGTGTTGCTGCTGATGCAGATGGGTTTGCTTGTTCTGAAACGGGATATTTAATTAATACGGGATATTATTATAATGCAAGTTGGAGTTCTGGTTTAGAAGCAATTGAACGTTTAGAAACCGTGCTTGATAAACATCGTAACATACCTCACGTTTGGGATTTATTAGGTGTTGATGATAATAAAATGGCATTCTTTAGGTCATTTTTGGGTGAATTAACAACTATCAGAGAGCAAAATTTATTAGCATTGACTGAGTTTTGCTTTGTTGATATGTCTGGTGGTTTCAAGGGTGTTGTTAACCCTCAAGAGTATACCACAATTACGTCTGATCCTGCAGAGATTATAGCTAATCTACAAGATAAAGGCTTAAATGTCTCGTATGGTGCTGAAGAGGGTTTGGAGGTTTGGTGATATGAATATGAAATACAAAGATGAAAAAGGGAATACGTTATATGGGTTCTCACAGGAGAATTTAGAGAAGACAAATCGAGAAATTCGTAAGACAAATACATTGATGTTGATTTTGATCATCTTCCTCGCTGTAACCCTTGGATTAATGGTGTCCTTTGGTATCTGGCTTGATGCTCATGACATCTTTACGCGGCTTATTGGCTAAACAGAAGTTTTTTAAAGCCATATAATGCCGATCTTGTCGGACGACCATAGCGACTTGGTTCCACCTGTTCCCATTCCGAACACAGCAGTTAAGCAAGTCCGCGTTCCAGACGGTACTGTACTTTGTTACGGGAACTCTGGTTCGTTGTCCTCTTTTTCACTAATTACTATGCTAGGAACGACCATTGAACAATATGTTGAATACAAGAGTAATACTAGTTTTACTTCTGTTACATGGAATAGAGGTAGTGTTACTATGAAGGGTTACGAATGCGGTTTAACAGCCTATGTAACAAAAAAATATGATAAAGAGCATGGTCTTTTTGTTTTTGATGTTGGTGACACACGATATTTAAAAGAAGGAAGAAGAAGAAAAACTATGAAAGGAATATTACATGAGATGTTAGGAATGCCTGAAGAAGATCTCAAAGCGATGACATTATGTTCATTACGTGCAAGACCTTCAATTGTTTAACTCTCTTAAATCATCTTTAGTTCGCCAGTAACAACGTCTATTTTTCCTTCATCTGCTGGCCCTATAGCACAGCATGTTGTTGTTTGGGTATCAAAGAATGTTTTTCCTGCATCGGTAATAAGACCGGTAATAAGTTTGTGTGATCGTGCTTTCTTAAGATAATACATGAGGTCTTCTTTGTCAATAACTTTTAAGACGACTTTTTTCATGCCTGTTCTACGCCACGCGTTAACATTGGGTGTAGAAGATTTCAACACAGCTTCTACACTTGCATGGGCTACTTGAACAGCTAGTTTTCCTTTAGACATCTTAAGGTCTGATCGTACGAGGATAACTTGTTTCATGGGAATCTCACTAAACGTTTTAATTTAAGAGCAATGTGTTTTCCGAAGCCTCGTTTTGCTTTTTTTGGATGGAATTTTTGTTGTGGTTGTCCTTCTTGATGTAATGCATGTTCTACTGCTGTGGTAAGTTTTTTCATGACTTTATGAACTGTCCGTTGTAAGTCCCAATCTTCTGCTTCAACACGCAATGATGTTTTTCCATGACGTAAATGAACCGTAAAGGTATTACGTGAACGCCCACCAACGTCAGATAATTTACCGTGAAACCGCAAGGTTGCTCCAGGTACTGAACGATCTAATTTTTTCATGTACCGAAGAACTAATGCTTTAACAATAGTTGTTTCTTGTTTAGTGAGTTGTTTTAATCCAGAATAGGTTACTTTCATAGTATCACCGAAAGAACAAAAAGCAAAGAAGTTTTTATAGGTATCTATTGTGTTGTAAAGTATTCTTCAATTATTTTTCTGTGTTCAAAACCTATTTTAAGATCGGTCAATTCTGGTAGGGAATACCATTGGATATCTAGAATTTCTTCTACATCTACTTTTTTGAGTGTTGGTTCACCGGTAAAGGGACCATGAAAGATGGAGACATGAGCATAGTAGTCTAAGTGTTCAAAGGATTCTTCGTAACTACCAAAATAGGTTGGCGTAAAGGTAATACCTGTTTCTTCTGTGACTTCTCGTATGATCGCTGCAGTATCTTGTTCACCTTCGTTAATATGTCCACCTGGAAGGGTCCATGTTTCTCTGAAGGGCTGATGACCTCGTTTAACAAGAAGAATTTTATTATCTTTAAGCAGTAAGGCACCCACGGTTCGTTGCCAGTTTTTTTCATCTGCAGGTTCTTTTTCGGCATATTGTTTGCGAAGGTTTTGAAGAGCGTCAGTAAATTCTGATTCTTTTTCGTCGATGTGGCTTGTGTCAATCATTTGAAGTACCATCAAATTCTCCTATTAAAAGGTATTGTCTAGTGTAAATGGAGCTCAACAACGTCATCGTCTGCTAATGTGTGGTCTAACCCAACGGTTTGCCATAAAAATTTTGCACTGGTTCCTTTGATACGTGCGTATTTGAAGCTTTTTAAGAAGTCTTTATGTACTTTTTTTGCAACGTCACGAACAGTTGTTCCTTTAGGAAATGAAATGGGTGGTAAGTCACGTTCTCTTCCGGGTTGTTTTGTACATACTTTAATTAATGGTAATCGTTTCCAGACTTTTTTTGCAAAAACTTTTTTTGTTTCATTATTGTAAATGATACGTTTTGTTGTTATATCTGTTAGTTCTTTGTCAAGTAATGTTTTTTCTTTAGGTGTGTTAAAAAGTAAGATGAGTAAATCTGCATGTTCCATAATACTCAGGTATGTTGGCCCCATAGCACTATCTTCGAATTGTTCAACGATGGCGGGTATTTCGACGAGTTGAAGTTTAACACCTTCATGGTCAAGCGTACCAATTTCTGGATGTTTTGTTGTAAACTCATAGGCTGCAATGGCAACATTGGCACCGGTAAGTGCGTGAAGTAACGTGCTTTTCCCTGTGTTTGTTGTTCCAACGATGCAAATTTGTGCGGCACCTTCTCGTTTAATGGTTGGAGAATATCCACTGCCTTTGGGTCTTTTTTGTTTGTCAATGGATTTCTTTAATTTTGCAATGCGTTCTTTAATGGATGCAAGTAAATTACCACTAGATTTATGTTTTGGTGCTGTTCGCAGCATGCGTTGGAGTTTCTTAAGTTTGTCTTCAGGAGTATCTGCAGCTCTATATTCTTCTTCTGCTCGTTGAAATTCAAATCCAGGATTAGTAGCCATAGATAATAAAAAAAGAAAAGGGGTTTAAAAAGTTTAGTAGAAGGGACCTTTTTCTTTCTTTTGCATGCCCCATGCTGCGTCATTTTCTTTATTGCTACCAAGATCACGTGGTGTAAACCGAACAGATCCGGGTCCTTCTTCATCTTTGTGTGAGAATTTGTGAAGGATAAACATGAGGATAACTGCTATGACAACGAGTATTAAGAGCGTCCACAACCAAGTCATACTCCCTGTTTTTTCTTCTGGTGGTGCAACCACAGGTGTATCATCAACGGGTGCAATAATATCTTCTACAACCACAGCGGAGGGTGTTGCTATTGCTTTGATAAGTAAGTCTGCTGCTTTCGTATGAATCTTATGGAGATAAATTTCTAGGTCATCTATACCATCCGCATCAACATCAACGTTAACAGTTTCATTAACACCTACAGCAAGAGTAAATGGTTCACTTGCTATCTCTAGTGTAATACCTTCATCGTCAAGTTCAATTACTTTGATGGTGTGTGATTCACCATTAACCATGAGAGAAACTGCACCAAGTTTTTTGATGAGTCGTGCAATACCTTGATCAGGTAATTCACCGTATTTACCACCATAGTCTTCTATTGTCCCTTTACCAATAACTTTGTTTGCTATAGGTGCTTCAAAGGTAGGATCTGCAAAAGGTGATAGAGATTTAATAACAACACTAGTGAGTGTAAGATTAAAGAATGAAGTATTCAGTTGTTGCGCAAAGTCAAAGACAGTACATCGAATTTCTAGGATACCAATTTTTTCAAGGCCGTTGCCATCAATAGTTGCTTTAAGTTCTGTAGCTGAATTATCTGTAAGACTAAGGTTTTCAAAGCTTGAAAGACCAGGATATCGAACAGCAATACTATTTCTTGTTGTGTTAAGTCCAGATGTGTCATCATTAGGATTACAGTTGATGAAAAGATCATTTCCATAGCCTAATTCTGCATCATCAGTGATATCTTGTTCAGCAATATCTTCTAACGTAACAGTTGAGTTAGGAACAGTGTTATCTAATTTAGGGTTATTTGCTTCATTAACACCCAGTGTTGTTGAATTTGTCGTACCATCAAAACCAACAACAGTAATATTAATATCAAAGTTTTTAGCATCCGTAAGAGCAGTACTATCAAAGGTAATATTCAAAGCTGTAACATTATCATCTTCTGAAACATTATGCGAAAAGAAAAATGTCCAAGACACACCATTATCTATACTATAGTACCATGTTGTATTTGTTACATTTTCATTACCTGTACTAATATCTGACGCAGTTATATTAAGAAACTGCGCTCCACCAGTAAAAACAGTTGTATTAGTTGTAGGAGCTACAAATGTAAGTGAAACTTGTGCATGAACTACACTAGCGGTAAATAAAATAAACAATAGTACTAATAACGAACGCTGCATTATGCGCGGTACACACCTCTCTCGTATAACCATAACTGTACAATTACCAAAATTATTTATAAACCTTTTGGCTTATAAAAGAAGGATAAATTAAAGGCATAACCTTTAAGAATTGACGGAATGACTGAATCGTTAGCGTGGGAATGCCGGAGCGGTCAAACGGGGTAGCCTCAAAAGCTACTGGCTTAGTGCCTACCTAGGTTCGAGTCCTAGTTCCCACATATTTCAAAATGGATATCGGTTGGATTATTACATTAGTCATTGTAGGTATTTTTGTAGGGTATGCTATTGTTATTTTTGTTTTACCTCGTTTGTTTATTCCGTTTATGGGTTTTCGTAAGGAAAAAATTCCAAGAAAACTTCCAAGAAGAATACAACGTCGTATTCATTTATTGCGAAAGAGATCAAAAAACAAACAAGATTATTTGAAGAAGACATATAATTATTTGACACGCAGGTATCATGGTAAAAGAAATACAGTGTTAAAACGTCCAGGATTATGGTGGGAGAAAAACTTACAAACAATTTGGAGCCGTAAGGGGTTTTTACCATGTCATACATTTACTCATATGATGCGTATTTTTTTGGTGAAGAGTCGTATGTTTAAAGAAAAGGATGTTCGTGTGAATCACACATTTTATTGGTTTAATATTCATCAATATTTAGAGGTGCGTGTGAAAAAGAAGTGGCATAAAGTCGATGCGTGGGCGAAGGGTATTGGTATTAAGTTTGGAGATTATGGACGGTTGTTTAAGTGATTACGTATGTTTTAGCTATTCTTGCTGGACTAGCAATTTATCAGGAATTTAATTTATTTCTTATTCGAAAAAAGGTTCGTGGTCCTGTGAAGATGATGAAGGGGGCTAATTCGTTTTTTAAGAAAAGAGGAAAGAAAGCAGTATTACTCATTCATGGTTTTACGAGCACGCCCCATGAGTTCAAAGAATTGGCAGCATATTTAGCGCGTAAGAATATTACGGTCTACGCACCACTCCTACCAGGCCACGGTACGACTCCTGAACGATTAGCGGTGACGAAGTATTATCAGTGGATTGAGGCTGTTGATGAGGCATTAGCGATGTTAACGCAGGATTATAATGAGATTTATGTTATAGGTAATTCTTTTGGTGGTAATTTAGCGTTGCTTGCTGCAAATAAGTCTAAAAAAATTAAAGGTATTATAACATTAGGTGCTCCAATATTTTTCCGTAATGATAGAATAAATCGCTTTTTTGTAATACCCCTGTTAAAGCGCATTAAGATCTTCCAAAAGAAAAAGTATAGTAAGGATGCAGAACGTATTAATAGAACAAGAAAAAGAATTCATTATTCTGCTATTCCGTTACGGTCGTTGACACATTTATTTAAAATTGTTTCATTGACAAAGAAGTATTTACCAAAGATTAAGACACCTTTATTAATTATGGAAACTGATGATGATGAGATTATTAGTAATGAGAGTGGTTTATTTATCTTAGATCATGTCCGATCAAAGGATAAGCGTCTTGTTCGCATACCAAAGTCGTATCATGTGTTTATTCTTGATGTGTATGCAAAGCAAGCATTTAAGGAGATTGTGCACTTTATGGAGAAGAAACGATGAAAGTTGTAACAAATAGAAAAGGGAAGAAGATATTGTGGCGTACGGGTGATTTACCTACAGAGGATGGGTTAATTACTGAAGCTGATGTAAAGAAGGGTGTAATAACAACGAAGAAAAAGACTACGTGGTTTGCATTTGATGCGTCATTTGTTGATGCTGTTGAACAATGTAAAACAGGTCCTGCGACGATTAGTGCAAAAGATGTTGGTACCATTCTTGCACGAACAGGGTTAAATAAAAAAAGTAGGGTTGTTGATGCGGGCACGGGTTCGGGTATTTTGGCTGCGTATTTAGGTAATATTACTGATGATGTTACAACGTATGAAAAAAGAAAGGAACATTATACCCTTGCAAAAAGTAATTTGAAAAAACTGAGGAGTCCTGTTATTGCAAAATGTGCTGATATTACAAAGGGTATTGCAGAAAAAAAGGTGGATGTTATTATCTTAGATTTACCTGCACCGTGGGATGTGTTTTCCCATGTTGAAACATCCTTGAAGTCTGGTGGGTATTGTGTGTGTTATGTGCCTAATATGACCCAAGTACAAGAGATTGTACTCCAAGCAAAGAATCATCCTTTTTTAGTCCAAGATATCATTGAAACGATGGAACGGCAGTGGACTATCAAGGGCAGAGTATGTCGTCCAGAGCATGATTCTTTAGGCCATACAGCCTTTCTTATCTTCATACGAAAATATTAATTACTAAAAAGTAATAACAAAGAGAATATTTATAAAGAGAAAGATCCTTCTAAAAATACTAAAAATGACATTAGGAACCCACCCACACGATGACACTATCTACTTATTAACCGAAGGTAGTTGGGGCACACTCATCCAACAAGGCCTCCCAACAATAAGTGGAAAGGTTTTGAAATCCGTTAGGGGAATGGCACAATTTTTACCATATGTTGATGAAATATACACAGGCAACGATACACCTGGACTTAAACGAATGAAAACAGTTGGAACCCCTTTAACTGCCGAATTAAATGGTCATGGAGCTATGTTCCATCCAAGATCAAAAGAAACACTACAAGGAATAATTAGAATGAGTAATATTGATACAAGAAGAGCACTTGCATTTAAACAAACACAACTAGATGAACTTGAAAAAACGACACCAACAAGAGATAATACTGCATTATATCACACAGAATAAACAAATAACAACCTTTAAAAATAATCAAATTGGTGATACATAATAATAAACGTCTTACTTCTTACTATTATGTAACACTAAAAACTATAAGAAAACCCTATTTAAAAGGGTTTCGGAGTAAAAAATATGAAAAATAAAAAAACATTTGTTATAGATACATCTGCAATTATTGAAAAAATTCCAACGAATAAAATTCATAATAAATCAATCAAAGAAGGAATGATTATCATTCCACACGCCGTAGTAGCCGAACTAGAAAATCAGGCAAACCGCGGTAAAGAGATTGGTCTTATTGGATTGGAAGAATTACAAGAGTTGCAGACAATTACCAAGAAATCAAAAACGTTATCGTTAGATTTTGTTGGTGATAGACCATCAGAACATCAGATTCGTCATGCGAAATCTGGTGAAATTGATGCATATATACGCAGTTTAGCAGAACAACATGATGCAGTATTAATTACTGCTGACCGTGTGCAAGCTGAATCTGCAAAAGCATTAGACATTGAAGTCGACTTTGTTTCTATTGTTAAGTATGAAAAGGAGTTAACACTCCAAGAATATATTGATGATGAAACGATGTCATTGCATATTAAAGAAAATATGCCTATCATGGCAAAGAAAGGTCACCCAGGTGACTGGAAGTTAGTTGCTGTGTCTAAAAAAACATTTTCTGGTGAACAAATTCAAGAATTCGCTAAGGAAATCATTGAAAAGACACGCTTAGATCGTAATGCGTATACAGAAATTTCAAGAAAGTGCACGACAGTTGTACAATACAAAAAATTACGTATTGTTATTGTTCGTCCACCGGTCGCTGATGGTTGGGAAATTACTATTGTCCATCCGTTAACGAAATTAGACTTAGACGCATATAATCTTCCTGAAAAGTTAGCTGATCGTGTTGAACATAAAGCTCGCGGTATTATTATCGCAGGTGAAACAGGTTCAGGTAAAACAACATTAGCACAAGCTATTGCTGAATGGTACGTAAAAGATAACCGCATTGTAAAAACAATTGAATCACCACGTGACTTACAATTGCCCGATGCGGTAACACAATACTCAAAGAATTTTACTGAACACGGTGAAATTCATGATATCTTGTTCTTATCACGTCCAGACAATATTTTGTTTGATGAAATGCGTGCAACGCCTGACTTTGAATTATACACAGACTTACGTCTTGCTGGTTCAAATATGATTGGTGTCTTACACGCAGCTCAAGCTATTGACGCTGTACAGCGGTTCCTTGCACGATTAGATATTGGTGTCATTCCTAATGTGGTTGATACAATTATCTTTATGGCAGCAGGTGAAATCAAGAAAGTATTAACGTTACAGATGTTGGTTAAAGTACCAAGTGGTATGACTGAAAGCGACCTTGCACGCCCTATTATTGAAGTGCGTGATCACGACACAAATACACTGGAGTATGAAATTTACAGTTATGGTGAGCAAACAGTTGTTATCCCTGTACAATCAAATACGAAAAGTGTTGGCATGGCACAACTAGCAGCTAAAGAAATTGAGTCATATTTTCGTAAGAAAGTATCTCATGTAAAAGTAGACGTTGTGAGCCAAAATCGTGCAACCGTCTACATACCTGAAGAATCCATTTCTAAGGTTATTGGAAGTGCTGGTAAAAACATACAACAAAGTGAAGAAGATCTTGGTATTAGTCTTGACATTCAAGAGTTAAAAGAAGCAAAGAAAAATATTCCTTTTTCTCTTAAAGAAGATAAGAAGAATATTATTATCTATACTGATCCTGGACAAATGCTTGAAGTGTGGGCAAATGGTCAGTTTGTTGCTTCTGCTATTTCAAGTAAGAAAGGCGAAGTAAAACTGAGTAAGAAAAGTACGCAAGGACGTGATGTCTTACGTGCTATTAATAAACGAAAGAGTAAACTTGAAGTAAAAGCTTAAAAGTTTACGACCATGGACATCATGGTGAGCCCGTAGCTCAGCTTGGATAGAGCGATACCCTCCTAAGGTATAGGTCCCAGGTTCAAATCCTGGCGGGCTCGTTTATGTTTCTGTAGGTGGTTCATCCTTTGGTAGATATGCAACAATATCAGGATCGTATTGTTTAACAAGATCAATAAGTTCGGGACTTGGCGGAGGGTCGGTGAATTCCCCCAACAAACGACCAAGATGACTTAAGGAAATACTTGTATCAGCAGGGACAATTAGTGAATCACGCTTTGCATAAGGACCCCAAGAAGTAAGATTCTGAAGATAACTAGCAAGAGCAATAGCAGATTTCCTTCCTAGCTTTTCATAAAGACTCTCTGCACAAGTAGTTAGATTTCTAAAACGGGTTTCGATAAGTTGTACTACAAGCCCACCTATTTCTGGCCCTATTCTAATTTGTTCGGCTGTAAGAAGATTATGGGATCGATGCGTAGGATAGTTTCTTCCTGGAACCATAATAGACCTATAAAAAAACTCATTAATAACAGTTACCTTTACAGAATAAGGCTTAAAAAGGATATAATTGATGGGTTTGTATTCGCGTCAGTCGTCTAATCTGGTTTAGGATAAAAGCCTTCCAAGCTTTTGATGAGGGTTCAAATCCCTCCTGGCGCATACTTATTTTTTCTTAATACGGTTAACACTTTCACGTAATTTGCGTTCTGCTGTTGTTTCATACGGCTTCTTTCTCGTACGGGTTGTTGGACGTTGTTTTCCTGTAACAGGTCGTTGTTGTGATTGTGGTTTACGTGCATCGGGTAGTCCTTGCCATCCTATACTGCCAACTGTTTTTGCGGATGATTTGTAGTGGTAGTAAAAGAATAATCCAATACCAACAAGAACAATAACAAGTGTGCCCATAACATAGAGTATGTTTTGCCCATTTTCTTCTTTGCAGTCTTCAGGACAACTGTTTTCTGTTTCTCCACGTGTTATATCACAAAAGTTGTTTGGACATAACGGTAAAGAATCAGATCCATCAGAAATACCATCATAATCTGTATCAAATGAGTTAGGGTCTGTTCCTTGTGCAAGTTCTTGTGTTAATGTTAAACCATCACCATCAATATCTGGATCATCATTGACCGGTCCTAAACATGCAACGGCACAGGGTCCACCACAATCAACACCATTTTCTTGTTGGTTTTGTATGTTGTCATGACATGTCGGACATGTCGGACAGTTAAATCCACCACAGTCACTTGTTATTCCATTACCTAAATCAATGGTTGTTTTTTCCTCATCTAGTTCTAAAATACCGTTAGTACAAATATTACATGCATCACAAGACCCACCACAGTCAATACCTGTTTCGTTACCATCTTGTTTTCTATTGCTACAATGTATTGGCGTAACAACATCAGCTATTGCACAACCATCATCAACGACACCATTACAATCATCATCGAAGCCATTACCAAACCCTTGCGATCCACATTTTTCTGTTGCTGCTGCTAATGTTGCGTTTAAACAAATACCAGACCATGTCCCATAGGTTGTACAATGTTCTGTACCAAAGACACAAATACCCTCTTCTATATCAGGTCCACATTCCTGTGTTTCTCCAAGATCACATTCACAACCGTTGTCTTTGACACCATCACAGTCATTGTCTAATTGGTCATCACAGACTTCTTCAATAGGGAGTATTTGACCAATACAAAAGCCCCATTGCCCATTGGTACAGTATTGTGTGCCTTTTTGACAGGTTCCTTGGGTGAATTCTCCACAGGGCCGTTTATCATTTTCCGTGCATGGTGCGGCTATGACACTACCTGCTGTAAGAAGAAGTACAATAAATAATATAAGAGAAAATTTCATGGTGTTTTTTTTGCAGGTATTTTTTTTACGGGTTTTTTTGGTGTGAAGACTGCATTTATTTGCAGTTGTGTCCATCCTTGTTTCAAAAGAATATCTTTAACTTTTTGTGCTTGTGTGCCTGTGGCTAATGCTTTAGTAACGTAATCGCGAAGTGCTTTTTCATCTTTGGGTGTTGCAAACAAGGGTTTTTTCTCTGTCGTTCCTTTTGTTACTGGTTTTGTCCCATTACGTTTTTTCATAAATTTAAAGTATAATCCAATACCCACAATAAGTAGTACACCGATCAAGAAGACAATACCTATGCTTGTCCAATCAACTTTCTTTGCACAATCTTCTGGACACGTATTTTCATCTTCTAAGTAAAACTTGACACCATCTACTTCAAGGACTGCACATTTATTATCACCGCAAACAGGAACGGTTTCATAGTTAGATGTAACAACACCACTCTTTGGTATGAGTATTGTTTTTAATTCGTTGAGTGCGGGAGCAACATTATCTTGGACAAAGTAGGTGAATGTTGTTCCACCAACACTTGTTACGTCTGTTCTAAAGAGGGCAACATTTGTTACTGGTGTTAATAAGGTAAAGCCTGTTTCGAAGGAAGCTTCGGTTGTAGGATTGGCAACAACAGCTTTTGGAACAATTTCATAGACGTAATAGTTACTTCCTTGTCCTGCTATTGTCTTTTCAATAAGTGTTCCTTTAATGATTGTTCCATCAAACAATGTTATGATAATATAGCGTGCACGCCCAGTTACTTTGAATGATGCTTGATGATGATACGCAGCAGTTTGGGCTTCAGCACCACCAGCAACAATACCATCATGAATATCGCTAACGGTAGGTATAATGTGGTCGGTAAGGTCTCCTTGGACAACAATACTACTAGGAACGGTTTGCATGACAGCATCAAGGTCACTTGAAAGCGTATTTGTAAAGGCAGACATTGCTGTAGCGTTTGTTGCTGCAAGACTATTTGCCGTGGCAGCATAGGAATTAAGACTTGCTAATGCTGAGGAAACAGGACTGGCAAAGTTGAAGTGTTGTAAGATATCACCATAGTTTTGTTGTTGGTTTTGTAAAAATAATTTATATTCTGTTATGAGTGCTTGCGCACTAGTAATATTAAGTGTTTGATTTCCTCCAAGCGCTAAATTAGGAACAATAATAACTTCTGTCGAATCACTTGATCCTGTTGATAAACTAAGAGTAAGGTTATATTCTGTTGTTGCTGTTTCTAATGGTGCGTAAAAAGAAAATCCTTCTGTTGTTAAAGGTAAAACAACATTATCTGATAAACCTGTTAAAGAAATATCATCAATGGTGTGTATTATTCCTTCACTTCCGGTTAAGGCCATGTAAAAATCATTTTTTGTTTTAGTAACACCGCTTGTTGTGTATTCGAGAGCCATATTTTGTAGAGAAACAACACCACCAGTATCACTGCTTAAACGAACGGGAACAATACATCCTCCTTGAGCTACAGGAAGACAATTTTTTATCTCTGTATTAACATTGTCAATAAATGCTTGATAGGTGTTAACCAGGCCTGACATAAAGTTTGCATTGGTATTTTCTAATGTTTCTGTGTAGGTGCCGCCTTTTACTTTAATAAAAAAGTCATCATTAGTGTAGGCTGTACAATCATATTTGTCACCAGCCTCTGAACAAATAAATGCAGATGTTGGCCCTCCTTCTTCTACTTGGAGTTCTGCTTGTGTTGTTGTACCATCTCCATCAGCAACATTTGAAAGACATGCAAGGAAGTTGCCTTCAAGAGCATAGCCTAGTTGCATAGGACAGGAAACTTCTACAAATGCATCAGTAGTGGAAGACGTAAGGGAACAACTATACTGACCACCAACAGCTTTACAAGAAGTTGCACTGGTAAGACAACTAAAGGTTTCAAGTTGCAAGATTGTTGCTTCCATATCCGCACCAACGCCACTATCATTGAACTGTGCAGTAAGTTCAACATCCCGTGTATAGGGGAAGGCCATGTCCATGCAATAGTATGTTCGACTTGCAGCTGGTTCATCAAGGATGGCAATGCTACTGTCTGCTTGTTCTGTTAATGTTGCTGGTAGAGTATAGGCACTTTCAAATCCAAGGAAGTTTCCAAAGTATTGCCATTCAATAATACCATCATCCCCAATATCTAAGGATGGTAATGTGGGTGAGGGTGTTCCAAATCCTGCAATGGTAAAGTCTAAACTGGAAAGGGTATCTGTTGCTGTATCGACACGTAAGTAAAAGAGTTGACTTCCTGAATCATTGAAAGGAAAATTTCCTGTTGTTGTAGGAAGTGATGGTGTTACTGTACCTCCGCTTGTATCATATGTAATATTTTGTATCATCAGTAAGTGTGTAAGTAAGACTGATGTAGTGATACCGTCAAGATCAAAGGTAAGGGAAAGATCTGTTGATAATGTGTCAGAAATTTCAAGTTCAATATCAAAAAGAAAGGGCGAACCAGAGATAAACGTGGGCATTACTGTGCCATTAGTAGTATTATCATAGGGCAAATCAAAGGAAATATCTGTTATTGGTATCACAGGACTTTCTGCTGCTACAAACACCAGACCAATAAGTAATCCAATGAGGAGAACGAATGTAAAACGTCTATGAATCATGAATCCCTCTTTTTATAGCACACTGTACCAACACCAATCCAAAAGCCCTTTTTAAACTATTTAAAAGTATTGTCCAAAAGAAGCGAACACAAAGGTTTTTAATGCGTTAAACAGGGTGTGCAGTCATGCAAGAAACGATAAAACGTCTGTTAGAAGATCGTCCAAAACAGATGATGATTATACCTATTGTACTCATGCTTCTTGCTCTTGGCTTTCTTTTAAGCGTTCAAAGTTCAACGGGTGAGTTAATACAGAAAGATGTTTCATTAAGTGGTGGTATGACGTTAACCGTGTACACTGATAATACAATTAATCTTGAAACATTACAAAGTAGTTTACAAGAGCATTTTGAGGAAGTTGTTATTCGAGCGTTATCCGAATTTGGTACTGATCGTACGATTGGGTTTGTTATTGAAACAAGTGCAATGGATGAAGAGACCATGCGTTCAACAGTTCAAGAAAGTACAGGTATTATTTTAACGGAAGAGAACATGTCTATTGAAGTTGTCGGTTCTTCTTTGGGTGAATCCTTTTATGACCAGATGGTTCGTGCATTAGTGTTTGCTTTTATTTTTATGTCAGCAGCTATTTTTATTACATTTAGAAAGTGGGCACCTTCATTGGCTGTTGTTATTGTTGCTTTAGGTGATTTAGCAATTACTGTTGCTATTTTAAACATCATGGATGTTCGTATTTCTTCTGCTGGTATTGCTGCATTATTATTACTTATGGGATATTCTATTGATACAGATGTATTATTAACAACGCGTATACTGAAACGTCGTCAAGGAACTATTTTTGATGGTGTGTGGAGTTCTATGAAAACGGGATTAACCATGACTGCTACAACGATTGCTGCATTATTTGTTGCATATCTTGTTTCTTCTTCATTAGTATTAAAACAAATGTTTATGATTATTATGATTGGACTGTTAGTTGATATTATCTTAACGTATTTGTTCAATGCACCGTTTTTGGCATTGTATGCGAAGAAGCAGGAGAGTGGCAAGTAACATGGCTAAACTATTCAGTGCACGTGTATGGATTTTGATTGCTTTCTTATTTTTATCATTATTAGCTATTGATCCCTCACCGTTAGCTGCTGGTGTAGATGTAAAAAGCGTTGAATCTGGAAAGGATGCTGCTATTCAAGGTATTGGTGTTGGGGAGAAAATTGAAAAGATTAATGGCGTTACTATAGGTGATTTGACGGATTTTAAAGAGGCCATAGATAAGTTAATACCCAAATCACAAGAGATTACTGTTGGCACATCAGCAGGAACAATATCATATGAAATTACCACAGCAGTAGGGTTTAGTATTGGAACAAATAAAACAATCATTGCAGTAGAGGACTTTGCTAATGTTGAACAGGGTGCTATTCTTGAACATATTAATAATGAACCTATTGATGGTATTGAATCATTAACCAAAGTTGAAAAAACATTAATTGAACGAACGAAAGTAACGATTATAACGGATGAAGCAGAATATATTTTCTTATCAACAGGAGATTTAGGTATCATAGCTGAGACTGCACAAACAAGTAATATTGAAAAAGGATTAGAATTACAAGGTGGAACACGTGTATTACTCAAACCAATTTCTGAAAACGAAGTAACCTTAGAAGATATTACAAATATTATTGATGTTATGAATAAGCGTATGAATGTGTATGGTCTTGCAGATATTAAAATTCGTTCAGCAAAAGATTTAGATGGTGAATGGTTTATTCTTGTTGAAGTTGCTGGTGCAACACGTGAAGAAGTGCGTGAACTTATTTCAAAACAAGGTGTCTTCGAAGCAAAGATTGGTGAAGATATTGTTTTCGAAGGTGGAAAACGTGACGTCCCCTATGTGTGTCGTGACGATGGTTCATGTGCAGTTATTGAATCATGTAATGAACAGTCTGGAAGTGCACAATGTCAATTCCGTTTTGCTATTACATTATCACCTGAAGCAGCAAAAAAACATGCAGTTATTACGGGTGCTCTTGAAGTAAATTATTCAGGAACAAATAGTTATTTATCAAAACCTCTTGATTTGTATCTTGATGGCACATTAGTTGATAGTTTATTCATTTCTGCTGATCTGCAAGGGAAGGAAGCAACGCAGATTTCTATTTCAGGACCTGGATATGGTATTACTGAACAAGATGCGTATACAGATGCTATTGCAAGTATGAATAATCTCCAGACGATTTTAATTACTGGTTCATTACCCTTACAGTTAGAAATCGTAAAGATTGATACGATCAGTCCCGCTATGGGTAAAGAGTTCATTAATAATGCTATAACGGCTGGTTTACTGTCTATTCTTGTTGTCGCCTTAGTTATTTTTATTCGGTATAGACAATGGAAAATTGTTTTACCAGTTATTATTACAAGTATTTCTGAAGTAGTTATTATTTTAGGGTTTGCTGCTTTCGCACGATGGAATTTAGATCTTGCTGCCATTGCAGGAATTATTGCTGCTGTAGGAACCGGTGTTGATGATCAAATTGTTATTACAGATGAAGTATTGCAATCTCGCGAACACCAAATGAATTGGAAAGAAAAGATTAAACGTGCATTCTTTATTATTTTTAGTGCATATGCAACAACAGTTGTTGCTATGTTCCCCTTAATGTTTGCAGGTGCAGGATTAATCAAAGGTTTTGCATTAACAACAATCACCGGTATTACTATTGGCGTCTTCATTACACGTCCTGCGTTTGCTGCAATGATTGAAAAACTATTAAAAAAATGAATATTTCCATACATTTCATAACATCAATAATGATTACTATTGGCCTTTTTCCTTGGATTGGTTGGCATAGTTTGTGGGCGATAGTTGGCGGATATCTTATTGATGCAGATCATGTATTGTGGACTGGTTACAAAAAAGGTATTTATTCTATAAAAAAATCATATTACCATCATCTTGATAGAAAAAAGAAGAAAGGGTATGAAAAAGGTGTCTTACATATTTTCCATACCGTTGAATTTGTTCTTTGGATGGTTGCTATGAGTTACTTGATGTATGTTTTTCAAGAACGTTGGATGTTCTACATGTTTGCTATAACACTGTTAGGCATGATTGTTCATTTAACGTTGGATTTCACACAACTCATCCATGATAAAACACTGGATGCCCGTGCAATATCGTGGTATTGTTGGTCTCAAAAAAAGGCAAGAAAAGGTTTATAAGCCACCTACACGGGCTAAGACGATGAAAAAGATTAGTATCGGAAGTCCAAAGAAAGAACCTGTTGCTTCGGTTGTTCTTTGTGTGTATAATGAAGAAAATTATCTTGATGATAGTTTATTGAGTCTTAAAGAACAATCATTTACTGATTTTGAAGTTGTTGTTGTTGACGACGGAAGTACGGATAAAACGCTTGATGTTGCAAATAAATACGATGTACGTATTGTTCAACAAAAGCATGACGGTCTTGGTGCTGCACGAAATAATGGTGTAAAAAATGCCAAAGGTAAAATTGTATTGTTCCTTGATGCAGATATGACCTTTGATAAAAACTATATTAAACAATTAATAAAACCTATTCAAGAAAATAAAACAAGTGGTACAACACATGGAAAAGAACATGCTAATAATTTACAAAACCCTTGGGCAAGATGTTGGGGAAGAGTAAGGATTGATCCGTCTATATCTACACGAACGCCAAAAAATTATCGTGCAATAAAACGTTCTGCATTTTTAAAATCTAAAGGGTTTGATTCATCATGGGGGTATGCTGATGATCAAAGTTTAACAGCACAGGTTGGTCCTGCATTAATTGTTAATGATGCACAGTGCTATCATCAAAATCCTTCATCATTACAAGAAACATATTTGCAAGCACGGTGGATTGGTGGTTCTACAAATAAAAAATATGTAAAACTTCTTCTAACATTGTTTAGCATAGGCATTATTTTTGGGATAACAAGTTGGATAATGGGTCTTGCTGCAACAGCAGTACGATATGGTTTGATACTAAGTGGAATTATGTTCATTGTCTTTGTTATATTTATGACGCAAAAAACAATACGTCGTGAAAAGGATTGGGGTCTTTTATTTATTTACCCTGGATTTCTTTGTGTTCGCGTAATTGCAACATTGCATGGTATTTTACGTCAATTAGGCAAAAAGAGCCATTTACAGTAAATATGAAGGGAATCCTTATAAATCTCAAAACATAGGTGCAACCATGGCAAAACCAAGAGTATTATTGATTAATCCACCTAAAATACGGCGTAGTGGGTCGGGGTACATCTCCGAAATAGTAGATATCGGTGTACCTATTGGTTTGTTAGGAATTGCTTCGTTTGTAGAAAAGAGTGATATACATGTAAAAGTTGTTGATTGTGTTGGTGATCCAAAAGCCGAAGCACTGAATGTAACTGAGAAAGATGGTTCTGAAGTATTAATGTATAGTATTACTGAAAAAGATTTTAATGAGCGCGTTAAAGACTTTAATCCTGATGTTGTAGGTATTTCTGGTCAATTTGTGAGCCAGTATAATGAGGTTATTTGGACGACTGAAAAAATAAAAAAATTATTGCCTAATGTTAAAATTGTTGTTGGTGGTTCTTTTTTACATCGCGATTTGCTTACTAAACTTGAAAAGATCCCTTCTATTGATATTTGTGCATTCGGTGAAGGCGAACATACAATGGTTGATATTACCAAAGCAATTACCAATAAAACACCTTTAAGTGGAGTACGTGGTATTGCTTGGAAGGATGAAAAGGGTAAAGCACATTCGACAGAAAAGAGACCCTTCATTTATGATTTGGATACGTTACCATTACCTGCTTATCATTTAGTTGATATGGATTTTTATTTAGATTTACCGAAGAAAGGATTTTATAATCGTGTTAAAGATACGAAACGAACCATTACGTTTATTACTTCAAGAGGATGTCCTGAACAGTGTTGTTTTTGTTCTGTTCCACGCGTGAGTGGAAGTGTATGGAGAAGAAATTCTGTGAATTATGTGCTTAAACATATGAAAGTTCTTGTTGATACCTATGGTGTTGAGCGACTACATATTGAAGATGATAATTTCACATTAGATATGAAGCGAGCAAGAGAGATCTTTGAAGGTATGATTAAACAGGGTATTAAGGTTGAATGGGACACATTAAATGGTGTTCGTGCTGATCGTTTAGATGAGGATATGCTTACCAAGATGAAAAAATCTGGTTGTGTTAAAGTGTGTATTTCTCCTGAAGTTGGTAATCAAAAGATTCTTGACGAGGTTATTAATAAACGTCTTGACCTTAAAGATGTTGAAAAGACTGCACGGTTGTGTAAAAAGATTGGATTGCCATTACAAGCATATTTTATTATTGGTTTTCCTGGTGAAACAAAAGAAACTATTAAGGAGACAGTGTTATTTGCTAAGAAGTTAAGTAAAAAATATGATGTTATCGTAAGCGGTGCATTACGTGCCACACCATTTTATGGCACTCCATTGTATAAGACTGCAAAAGAAAAAGGATTTTTGAAAGAACCAGATCCAACAGAATTTGATAAGAGTCTTGCTGGAAGTGCTGGCCTTATTGAAACGGATGAATTTGATGAAGCATATTTGGATAAAGTAAACAAACATTTGATTCGTGCAAGTTATTATTACTCTGCAAAGAGATATCTTAAGAATCCTAAAAAATTAGTAAGACGATTTAGAAATCCATATCTTATTGCTTCAACAATAAAACGATTTATTAAAGGTAATAGAGAGCTAATTTAAACATCTGCGACACGCGGATCAGGAAGTTCGTTACCATAATACCATTCACTTGGTTCAAGGTTATCTGGATAGTGTAATTCCCATATTTTTAACGGACCAATGAGTCGCCCATTGTATACCATGAGAGGATGGTTTTGAAGGTTTGAATTAACAGTGTATATGGGTTCAAAGGCTTCACTGTGTGTATCAAAGAGGAAGAGTTGCGTAAAGAGTGTTTTTCTAATTTTTGGACTAATGTATAGTGCTGAACCAAGTGATTCCTGTTGATCTCCATTAATACGTGGAATAATCATGAGGCACGCATCGAATCCATCGTCACTAAACTGGTATTCTTTACCTTCAACAAATGCACAATTAAGAGGCACTTCATATTGTTGACCGTTATACACCATGATAGCTGTGGGTTGTCCTATGACTGCCTGCCCATCCTCCTGAAGTACAACAGGCACAAAGAATCCTCCAATGGCTGCTTGTTGTTTGGGTAATAAAACACCATTGAAGACAATATCTTCATCAAGTGCTGTACCACCAGTGTAAACAAAGAGTATATCATCTCGCCGTTCTTGTGTTCGTGATAAGTCTAATTGGTATGTTGGAATCCATCCATAACGATCATAATCAACGTCACTACCAATACTACTAAATGCAGGATACTTTCCTATTTCATCTGATATCATAAGCAAGTGTGTTGCATTTCTCGCATAGAGATATTCTAGTGCTTCTTCTTCACTTTGCCCGGTTATAACATGACGTCCCATGAAATAGTTAAGTGCATAGCCCCCTGCATTACCACCATCAGTAAGTGTTGCACGTTGTCCACCTGTTTGTACCCAGTATCCATAGTCCCACCAGTGTGCAAAGACCGCATCTTCATCAGTATTTTCTCGCACCCACTGCATAGCATATTGCCATTGAGGTCCATAACTTGGCCCTGTTGCTGCTGCTTGGTTGTTAACACGAGCATGAAGATTAGTTAAACTTCCTTGTATAGTTGGCATAAATAAACAGAAAATAAGAAGAAAGTACCCAATAATACGAAGATGTTTCTTTTCAATTTTCCGTATAAGATCAAAGATGCAAACAATTGCGTAGGCAACAAGAATAGTTGTAACAGGCGAATAAACATGAAGTAACCGAATAGCACCACGTGCTGCGACGGTTAATACTACAAACCAGAGGAGTAAGAAGATAAGGTTATGATTAAAATATTTTACAGATTGGTAGAGTTCTTTGTCTTTTCTATAAGAGCGCCAATATAATATGCTACCACAAAGAATGAAGAGTACAAGTGATCCCAAGTATAATGTTTTTGAAAAAGTATTTACACCGTCAAGGATAGTGCCTGCACGAAATCTACTAAAAATAAATGCAAGAATAAATAATGCATAGCCAATGGTTCCTTTGAGTTGTATCTTTGTTTTTTTAAGAAGATGATAAACAACAAAGACAGAACCAAGTAATAATAAGAACATATACATCCAGCCCCATTGCCCAATCCAATCAGCTATGTAAGGTTGGTGACTTTCTGCGACAGTAAGATTCCAGCGAGTAAATCCAAAGGGTTCAAGAAGGTTAAGTATAACAGAAGATATTTTTCCAAAGACGGATTGAAAGCCTTCAATAACCGTTACAAGGAATATGCCTAAAACACCTGAGACAAGTGCACTAAAAATACCAAGAGGTATTTTATTGTGTATTTTCTGTTTAACCTTCCATGGATCTTTTTTTTGTATAATATGTCTAACAACACCAACAAGGAATGCAAAAAACATGAGCCCACTTGTTACACTAAGAAGGAGTATGGCTAGTGTGTATCGTTCACCAAAAAATGTTTTTAGTATAAGCATTGTTGTAACAAGCCAAACAGAATATACTGCAAAATCTTTGTCACTAAAGATGTTTAAAACAAGACCAACGAGTGCAAAACCACCGAAGATGAGGAATAATGAACTTACACCACCCCATGTTAATCCCATGAGGCCCGAAAGAACTCCTGAAATAAAGGCAAAGACGAGTGCGCGTTTCATTGTTTTTTCTTGCCATGCGCGAACGTAGAAGTACATCACTGCAAACATTAAGAACATTGCTAAACTTTCTTTGTCTGAGAATCCCGCGAGTGTCCTGTATAAATAGCTTGGTAAAACTACGAGAAATGCCGTTGCTAATAATCCTACTCTAAAGTCAAAGAGTCGTCGTACAAGCAAGTAAAAGAAAATGAGTGATAAACAAAAGAAGATGGGTGGATAAAGAACATGTGCAAGGTCTAATGTCATGGATGAATTGAAGAAGTGAAGGAATTTATACAGGCCCGCAATAACGTGAGTGAGTACACCAAATTCTCCAATTTGTGTGTAACCAAAAGGAACATATCGTAAGGCATCTACTGCTGAGAGCGATCCTGTAGTTACTATTTCCTGTGCATATCGTAAAAAAATAAATGGGTCTAAGGCTAATGGAATGAATTTTCCAGTAGTAATATCCTTAAGGTGTGCTAATGGTTTTATACGAATGAGATATCCAAGAACAATAAAGAATGCAAGAGCAATCCACTGATAGGCGTTCTTCGTAAAGAGGAGGGATCTAAGTTTCTCTTTTCGTTTCGCGAGGATTTCGTCACCTTTCACGCTGGTGTGCACAAAAGCCTGTTTAAATACGTTGCCCCTATGATTCCTTTAAAAAGAAATATTATGTTTTTCTAAAAACACTTTTGATCACATCTACAATGATAATAATATCTTTTTTCTGCAAGAGTCCTACATGTAAGAGGAAGAAAATAAGTGGAAGAATAACAAAGATTCCGAAGATGTGCAAGTAGAAAGCACCAATAATAAAGAATGAAACAAAGAAAAGAGGCACTAAATAGTGTGTGAGTTTTACTTTACGAAGGAACATGCAGAGTGCTGAAAAGTGTGCAATGGTTGTGGCTATGGTTATACCGTACAACCCGTATGCTGGAATGAGTAAAAAATCTAAAAGGACATTAAAGAGTGCAGCGAACATTACAGGGAAGAGTATAATTTCTGGTTCAAGTCTCCCACTAAAGTACATGGCAATAACATGATTTACAGCAGCAAACATAAGTCCAAAGAGTAAGATAGCTATGTAATGTTCAATGCCGACATATTGTGAAAATAAAATACGAAGAAAGGGTGATATAAATGAAACAATGAGTATGGCAAAGGATACAGAAAGAAAGACGGTTATACGTATGGAGCGTTTCAATAATGATTCTGCTGTTTTGTTATTTTTTAGTTCGGCTGATCGGGTGAGTAAGAACATGGAAATAGCTACAGGGACAACAAGTGCAACAGCTGCTATAGACCCCGAAACATTGTATCGTGCAACATTTTCAAAGGTTGATAAAAAACCAAGTATAGATGCATCTATCCATGTTAAGAAAGCAAAGGATACAGAAACAATAGCAGTCACAATACCTTTTTTAAAATATAATCGGACAGGAGCTACACGTAAACGAAATGTTTGAAAGAGTTTTTTGAATTTTCCAAAGAGCATACAAAACATAACGAGTGCAACGGTAAAGTATGCAAGTGAATAAGAAAGGAGGATTCCAAACTCTTGAAGGTTTCTAAAGAGTAATAAGAAGAGTAAGTATAAGATCATGGTAACAATGCCGAAACCTTGGACGAGATGATATTTGTGTTCGATACGGAAGAAGGATTCAGAAAATCCTTTCATAAGGAAGAAAGGTAATGAAAGTATTAATGGCAATAACCATATGTGATGCCAAAAGATTGCAAGAGCAACAGCAACAAAGAACAGTGCAAGAAATGTAAGGAAGTATGCTACTGATGATGCATCTCGTTTTTTAACACACCATGAGACGAATGTTTCGGGTATGCCAACTAATAACAAAAGCAATACGATATTAAATAAGGAAATTGCATGTGCTGCTTTCCCATAGTATTGTAATGTAAAAAGATTTGCAAGAAGTAATAAGACAACATACGTTACTGATTTGGATACAAAGTTAAGAAGAAAGAAGTAGAGTGTTTCTTTTCTTCCTTTTCCATCGTATTGTTTAGGTTTCATGATAAAAAGGTGTTACTAAAAATTATCGTAAAGAGCATATAAACGTATTGGGTTACATTATTGTTGCTTTTTCTATGACAATGTAACCTATAAAACTAACACGTCCGGCATAGTCGGTACCAACGTCACGTAGTCCTTCAATAACTTCTTCACCTGAAGTTATGTGACCAAACACGACATTTTTCCCATCAAGTGCTGGTAGTGGTGCTGATGTAATAATAAATCGACTTCCTGCTATTTTTTCACCATCAACTGCCATAGAAAGTAATCCTGATTTGTCATGGGTAAGTTCTGCACATTCTTCACGGTCAAGGGTATAGCCAGGACCACCAGTTCCCCATTTTAATTTAAGAAGAATGTCTTTGCTTAAAGGATCTCCTGTTTCAAGTGTTCTTCCTCTAGAAATTTTATTGAATCGAACACCATCATAGAAGCCTTCGCTAATAAGTTTTTTAAAATTTTCAACGGTTTTTGGAACCAACTCATCATAGAGTTCAAAGTCCATAGGACCTTGGTTTGTTTGTAATCGTATGATTGTGCGTGTCATTGTATGTATCTTACGGGGAGAAAACGGCCACATAAAGCTTTTTAAAGATTTCTAAGATGTAAGAGTGATGGCTATTAAATATAGGAATATTCTTGGTATGTACATTCTTTGGACAATTACCTTTGGTTTGTACGGTTTATACTGGTTTGTGAAGACAAAAAATAATATGAATCAAAAAGGTGCTAAAATTCCTACGGCATGGCTGATGGTCATCCCATTGGTAAATGTGTATTGGTTGTATAAATACGCAGAAGGTTTTGCAGTAAAATTACAAAAAGATAAGCATTCTTTTGTATGGTTTTTAGTCTTCTTCTTTATACCAATACTAACACCATTACTCGTTCAGTTAAAATTGAACAAAATAGCTAAAAAGACTGCTTCTTCACGGTGTTAAACACTGAAGAACATAAACATTTAAATACTAAAATAGGAAATAAAAAATTATGACAAAAAAACCAACGGCGTTTCTTTTAGCACCAAATTCTGCTGATGACATGGACGGTTCGCTTATTTCATATTCTATGGCTATGGGATATTTGGGTCCGTATGCAGAACGCGCAGGATGGAATGTTATTGTAAAGGATACCTATTGTTTAGATTGGGATGCAACAGAAAAATCTATTCGTGAAGTTATTGCAAAACACGATCCTGAAGTTATTGGTATTAATTGTATTACAATGAATCGCATGGCTGTGTATGATGCTATTAATTTAGCACGAGAATTATCTCCTAATATTAAGATCGTTATTGGTGGTGTACATCCAACAATGTTCCCTCAACACTTTTTACTAAGTCATCCTGGTGATGTTGTTGTGCGTTTTGAAGGTGAAGAAACCTTTGAAGATTTATTAAACACCTTCACAAGTGGTGGCGACCTTAAAGATGTCAAAGGTATTGCCTATAAAGAAAATGGCAAAGTAGCCTTAACAGCGTTACGTCCTCAAATTCAAGATTTAGATAATATGCCTTTTTTGAAGCATGATTATTATTTAGATGATAAGAGTACACATGCATATTTCCTTTCTTCACGTGGTTGTCCTAATAGTTGTAATTTTTGTTCTACAGTATTACATTGGGGCCACCAATATCGTATGAGAACACCAAAGAGTATGGTTGATGAAATTGAGTATGTTGTAAAAAAGTATCCAAGTATTGAAGAGATTCGGTTTATGGATGATATTTTCACCTTAGATAATAAGAGAGTTATTGATATTTGTAAGGAAATTGTTCGTCGTAAAATTAAGGTAAAATGGCGTGCTGAAGGCCGTGTATATCCTACATCACCAGAGATGGTACAGTGGATGGATAAGGCTGGTTGTATTATGTTGAGTTTTGGTGTTGAAACTGGTTCTCCACAGTTATTGGAAGAAGTTGGTAAGAATCAAACAGTTGACCAAATTCTTAATGCGTTCAAAACAGTGTACCAATATTCTGATAATATTGAACCTGAAATGTTTTTCATTTTAGGATTGCCTAATGAGTCAGAAAAAACTGTTGATGAGAGTATTGATTTGGTAAAGAAGATTATTGATTTTTCAGGTAAGCCGTTAGCGTTAACGACAGCAAGATATCTTGAGATTTATCCTGGAACTGATATTTATGAAATTGCTCAAGCAAAGAACATGATTGATGACGATTACTGGTTAACAAATCCTGAAACACCAGTTTATTTTGAACATACGAAAGACTGGTTAGCAAAGCAACGGTTTAAGATTCTTTTTGCAAATTGGACGTACCCTGGTGTGCGTGCAGTTACAAAGTTCTTAGTGAGAAAACAAATGTGGCGTCCACGTAAAATTTACAATGTGGTCAGGCCATACATGAAAGGGTTGAATCAGTAATACGATGAACCATGGAAAAAATTTATTCAACGCGAGAGCCAGAACGATTATTATTTGTTATTCAACGAAGTAATACGTTTACTGGTCGCGAGGATTTAACGTCTGCTCAAGAACCCTTGCAAGTAATGAGTATTTCTCCAGAGAAAGATACAGTTATTCCTGCACATAAGCATAATCCCCAAGATCGTGTGACAAAGACAACACAAGAAGCTATTGTGGTCGTTAAAGGAAAGATTGAGTCTACGTTGTATGATATTGATGATACGACAATTCTAAAGACGACTATTTTAGAGTCAGGCGATTGTTGTATAACCCTTGGAGGTGGCCATAGCCATCGTATTCTTGAGGAAGGAACCCAATTGTATGAATGTAAAAATGGCCCATATAATGGTCCTGAAAAGGATAAAACAAATTTAAAATGAATCTTTCAAATAAAAAAATTCTTGTAACGGGAGGCCACGGTTTCTTAGGTAAGCATCTTGTACAATTATTGAAAGAACGTGGTATTTCTGAAGAACAGTTGTGTGTTCCTACAAGTAAAGACTGTGATTTACGTGATCGAAAACAAATAGAAACGTTATTTGCATCATTTGCTCCTGATGTTGTGTTTCATTTGGCTGCAAAAAAGGGTGGTATGGGTTATTACAAAGAACATCCAGGAACATTATTTTACGATAACGCAATGATGGGTATTCTGTTGATGGATGTTGCACAAAAAAATAATGTTGAAAAAATGATTATTACTGGCACGGGTATTGCATATCCACAAGAAGCATCTATTCCTCAAAAGGAAGAAGATTTTTGGAAGGGATCTCCCCATCCTGTTGGCGCACCATTTGCTATTGCAAGTAAATTATTGTTAACACAAGCACAAGCGTATAGAAAAGAATATGATTTCAATGCAGTGTATGTTATTCTTTCAAGTATTTATGGTCCTGAAGATAATTTTGATCCTGAAGTCGCTCAAGTATTACCTGCGTTAATTAAACGGTTTGATACAACGATAAAAGAAAAGAAGAAAAGTATTTCAATTTGGGGGAGTGGTAAAGCATCAAGAGAATTCTTATTTGTTAACGATGCATGTGAAGCATTGATTGCTGTTGCCGAACGATATGATCAACCTGAACCGTTAAACATTGGAACAGGTGAAGGCACACCTATCAAGGTGCTTGCTGAAACGATTGCTAAAGAGTTTGATTTTACGGGTGAAATTGTATGGGATACTTCTAAGCCAGAAGGCCAGTTAAAACGGTGTTTTGATGTGTCTCGATGCAAAAAAGAGTTGGAATTTACGCCTAAAACATCGATAGAAGAAGGCTTAAAAGAGACCATTCAATGGTATCGCCAGCATGAAGCCTCTTAAGAAAGTTTATTTTTCGAGTATTAGTATTCATACATATATGAAGAGTTTGTTGAAGAATCCTCCTGAAGGGTATGAGTTTGTTGTTAATGAACAAGAAAAAACAAAGAAAGTAATGGATAGTGTAAGAAAAAGTAAGATATTAACCTCGTTGTATACTCATGTTGTTAAAAAGTTTTGTAACGGATTAACATTAACAAATAAAATTTCTCATAAGAAAGCACCTGATGATGTTGATTTAATTTTTTCTACAGGTCAATTGATTGATGAAAAGAAACCATGGGTTATCAAGTTATTAGATTCTCCTTTTGCATTGGGTGGTAATGATTATAAGATTTTTTTAAAAAATAAAGATACGATTGAAGAAAAGTTATTGTCACCATATTGTAAAAAAATTATTGTGCATACTAATATTGCTAAGGCAAAGATGGCTCACTTTTTTTCAGAAAAAGTTATTGATAAGATTGAGGTTATGACGCCTGCTATTCCATTAACGATTACTAAAAAAGAACGTCATGGAACTGATTTTAATATGTTATTTATTGGTTCTATTAATAATCCTGATGATTTTATTATGAAAGGTGGTATTGATGCAATTAAAGCATATCGTGCATTAAAGAAGAAGTATGATAATGTTCATTTAACGATTAAGTGTAAGATTCCTGACACTATAAAGAAAGAGTATGATTTATCGGGTATTACTGTTATTGAGGATATTATTTCTTTAGAAGCAGTGCAAGCATTGTACAAGAATGCTGATATTATGTTGATGCAGGGGTATGGTGGATATATGATCATGGCATATATGGAAGCGTTTTCATATGGCACTCCTATTATTGCCTTAGATACCTTTGGTGTAAGTGACTTTATTGAAAATGAAAAAACAGGATTCCGTATAAAACCGGAACCTAATGAAGAAATGGAGAGTCCTGCATATCCTTCTAATTCACGTTCTGTAAAGTTTCTTAAGAGTTTAGAAGAAAGTGGTGATCGGGTTACAAATGAAAGTGTTAAAAAAATTGAGTTATTGATTAATAATCCTGAGCTTTTAAAGCGTATGAGTGAAGAGTGCCAAAAACGTGCAGCACGTGAGTTTTCATTTGATAAGAAAAGAAAAACTTTAAAACGTATTTTTGATGAGGCTACAGCATGAGTTTCAGAACAACATGTTTAATATGTGAAAGTACTGATCTTAAAGAGATTGTTCATTTAGGTCAACAGCCTTTTGCTGATACGTTTGTATCAAAAAAGCGAGAAAGCGATCCTGATCGAATGTATCCTTTAGTATGTGATTTATGTAGGTCCTGCGGCAATGTACAATTACGATGTGTTACAGAACCAGAACGACGTTATAGCGAACATGAATATTCGTATACATCTTCTAATTCCAAGTTTTCTCGTGATCATTGGGATGCGTATGCTGATGAAGTTATTGCTTCCACAAAGGCAAAGGAAGGTGGATTGATTGTGGAGATTGGTTCGAATGATGGCTACTTGAGTGCAAATTTCGTAAAGAAAGGATACAACGTTATTGGTGTTGATCCTTCTGAACATATGGCTAAACTAGCAAAGGAACGTGACGTTGAGACGTGTGTTGGTTTGTTTAATGAAGCTATTGCAAAAGAGATCATTGAAAAATATGGTAAGGCTGATCTTATTATTGCAAATAATGTATATAATCATTCTGATAATCCCGTTGCATTTACAAAAGCTGTTGCATTATTACTTGCTGATGATGGATGTTTTGTTTCTGAACAACCCTATTGGCAGATTGGTTTGGAAGAAGGAAAGTTTGATCAAATTTATCATGAACATATTAGTTATTTTACGGTTAAGTCAATAACAAAATTATTGGAACGTGCACAATTACATGTTAGTAATGCATGCGTTGTTGATTATCATGGTGGTTCATTACGAACGTTTGCAAAGAAGCAAGAAGGGACTACTGAAAATAATGATATTGCAACGTTGCTTGAACGTGAAGAATCCTATGGCACATTTACTGAAGAGGTATACAAAACGTTAATGAAAAAGGTGTTAGAACATAGAAATGCTTTTTTACAAAAATTATACAAGATGAAAAGTGAAGGGGCTACCATTATTGGTGTTGGTGCTGCTGCAAAGGCTAATACGTTTCTCAATTATTACAACATTGATGCTACGCTTTTAGATTATGTTACTGATGCGTCACCCCACAAGCAAGGTAAGTTTACTCCTGGAACAAGAATTCCCATTACGGGTGATGAGGTCTTTGCAAAGTATGATAAACCCTATGCGTTAATTTTATCATGGAATATTTCAGGGATGCTGAAAGAGATTTTATTGAAGATTAATCCCAATATTCAATTCCTATCATTAGCAGACTAGAAAACCTTATATAATTGCAAGAAAAAATAAACAAAATGGAAATGAGAAATACCTGGAAAGATGTTAAAGAGCCGTTAGAGCTCCATGAAGATGAAAGAGGAAGAATCGCAGATATTTTTTACAAGGAAGAAATTAATCACGTTGCTGTTATCGAAACAAAAATTGGGAATAATCAAGAGATTATTCGTGGGAATCATTATCACAAAGATGCAACACAACATATGTTGATGACAGAAGGGTCGATGGAATATTGGTATAAACCCGTTGATTCTGATGAGCCTGCAAAAGTTGTTGTTCAACGAAAAGGTGATGTTATTTCAACACCTCCAAATGAAATTCATGCATTGCGATTTACTGAAGATGCTGCATTTGTAGTCTTTAGCCAAGGTGTTAGAGGCGGTAAGGATTATGAGTCTGATACGTTTAGAGTAGGTAATATTGTTGGCGATTCGCCTCAAGAGTAGTACACTAAGCGGTAATTAAAGGAACATCTGTTGCGTTACGTTTCAAAAATTCTGGAAAACTAATACCTTGTGCATCTGCAACACGTGTCATGGCAACTGCAATATCAAGAGTATGTTGTAAGAGTGGGATGAATTCAGATCGTAGAGTAGGATATTCATCCGGTTTAACAATACGCATGCCATCATGACGGCCATCATGTTGAATATCTCCATGACCTGTTGCTACAAATTTATAACCGAAAGTATCTGTTCCCTTACCATGCCCAAAAGGATCTGTCCCATATAATTCTCTACTAACATGAAGAAGTTTTAGGTCTGAAATTTCTAATCTACATTCGCCTTTAACACGTTCTCCTATTGAATCTAAAAGAGGAACACCACGAGCAACACGACCACCAGTGAAGAGCCATTCCTTATCAATCGGGACACCATCTCTTCGTAAAAGAACAAATCCTTGTGAGGGTTCATGATATACAAGAGCATCAGATGTAAAGAGACATGAATGTTTATGAATTGAACTATACGTATCGTCATCTACAAACCCTGATGTTAAACGAGCGAGGTCAACTAGTTCTCCACGTTCAACAGCATATTCAGATATGCCTCCCGGACGTCGTAAACCTTCAGCGACATCAATAATATCACGAACAAAAGGATGGAGATCATTACGCACAGATGAAGTAGTATATGACTTGCAAGGGATAGTATGCACAGTCTTGTGGTTAGTATCTACTGAAACGTCTCCAGTAGCTTCAGCTAAAAAAACAGGAGATATAGTATCAGTTCCCTTGCCATTACCAAAATGATCTTGAGCTAAAAAGGCACGATTGTGTTGTAATAAAGTCAAATCGTCAATAGTGAGCCCTGTTTCACTTCTTGCTTTTGTTCGTACAGCCTCTAAAAGAGGTATGCCTTTTGGCACACTGCCACCAGCAAGCCAAAATTCACCTTGGAGAGGTTCTTCATTTCGTTCAAATAGAAGATAATTGCCATCCTGACGAATGAGTACATCAGCAGTAACCATAGCAGAATGATTATACATTGCTTCAAAAGGTCCATCAGGGACACGTCCACAGAGAAGCAGTTCACGGTCTATATGACCACCATTCTCAACAGTAAATTCTGTATACTCTGTCATTATTATTGTCGTCGAGAAGTAAGTTCTTTTGCTTTCTCGATGTAGTATCCTTCTTCACGTTCTACACCATTTTCCACAGGGAGTATTCCTTTTGCTTCAAATTTTTCTTTTAATTCTGCGTCAAGCATCATGGTTACTAATTCTTTGAATTTTACTTTTGGTTCCCATTGAAGAACATTTTTTGCTTTTGTTGCATCACCAAGTAATGCTGGTACTTCTGCTGGTCGTTTGTATCGATCACTAATAACTAAATGGTCTTCGTAGTTTAAACCAACTAAAGAAAATGATTCTTTAAGGAAGTCTCGCACAGTGTGTGTTTCTTCTGTTGCAATAACAAAGTCATCTGGCGTATCATGTTGTAAGATTTTCCACATAGCTTCGACGTAGTCTCCTGAAAAGCCCCAGTCACGTTTAGCGTCAAGATTACCAAGAGTAATTTTGTCTTTTTCGCCTGCTACAATACTTGCGAGTTCTTGCATGATTTTTTTTGTAACAAAGTTGTATCCACGTCGTGGAGATTCATGATTGAATAATATGCCATTAGCTGTAAATAATCCATATGCATTTCTGTATAATCGTGTAAGGTGGTATGCAGCAAGTTTTGCAACACCATAAGGACTTTGTGGCAACATAGCTGTTGTTTCACTTTGTGGGGGGGGTGAGATGCCAAACATTTCTGAAGAGGATGCTTGGTAGAATCGTGCATTTGATTTCATATCTTTTAATGCTTCAAGAATACGCAGTGTACCAAGAGTGTTAATATTAATGGTTGATTGTGCATTGCCAAAGCTAATACCTACGTGACTTTGTGCTGCAAGATTATAAATTTCGTCCGGTTGGAATTTTTCAAGGATAGAACGAATGCTTGAAGCGTCAGTAATATCTGCGTAGACTACTAAAAATTGTGAATTAACATCGTCTTCAGAACCATATTTTTGTACGAGGTGTTCAATACGTTTTGTGTTTAATGTACTTGAACGGCGTACTATTCCTCGAACGCGATAGCCTTTACTAATAAGAAGTTCTGAAAGGTACGAACCATCTTGTCCAGATATCCCTGTAATTAATGCTACTTTTCCCGAAGGCATAACCACGATCCGCAAATCTTGCTATTTAAAGTTTCTTGTTTCTGCTTTATAAACAAAAAAATGAAGAAGGTTTTTAAAGAAAACAGCTTTGTAGAGAGCCTATGGGGTCAAAGAAAGACATTGATTATCTTGACAAGATATTGAATGTTGTGTTAACAAAGAATGCTGCAAAGTACTTATTGTACATCATTCTTCTAGGGAGTATTCTTCGATATTTCATTGCAAGAAATGTTTCTTTTTTAGGTGATGAGATGATTCATGGAAGCCAGTCATTAAACATTGTTGGTTCTAAAATGATTGGAACAGCTTTGGAATCCCCTTTGTGGTATTATGTGACAGATATTTTTCATAACATCTTTGGTGTAACAATTGTTAGTAGTCGGTTTACTTCGCTTCTTTTCGGTGTTGCTTCTCTTGCGTTATTATATTTACTTGTTTCATATTTGTGGAATAAAAAAACGGGATTACTTGCTGCAGGTATTTTAGCTGTTTCAACATTCCATATTCGTTACACACTTATTGAAATGGATATTATGTTTACTTTTTTTGTTATCGCAAGCACGTACATGCTTATACGTGGTGTTCGTGAAAAGAAAGATCTTCTCACATATATTTCTTCAGTATTGTTAGGTATTGCTGTTTTAACTAAGACTATTGCATTATTTTTTGCATTGCCATTATTTGTTTATTTGTTTTATACAGAAAGAAAAGATTGGAAAAAAGCAATAAAAAAAGCACTCATATATGGCATAATCTTATTTGTTCTCATTAGCCCTATTCTTTTCCATAACATCCTCTTATATCAAGAAAAAGGATATACTGATTTGTATGTTGGACAATATTTTGATATTAACAAGGAAGCACAACAACAAATTGTTGAAGAAAAGTATCTTAACCCATTTAGTGTGAGTGAAATGGGCAAAACTACGTGGGCACGTATAAAAGATCCTTTCCTCACACAAGATCCTATCATCTTTTTATTGGGTGTTATTGGCCTAGTAACAGCTTTCTGGTTGTGGCGTACAAAAGAACATTACTTACTAGCGGGCATGATTATTTTAGGATGGTTTTTAGAAACAGGAACAAATAGTTTACCAACACATTACATCCCATATATTGTTTTATTCAGCATTTATGCAGCATATATTCTCAATAAAGTTCTTGAGCTTCCTTCACTAAAGAAAGTACCAAAACAAATACCTGCAATTCTGATTGGAATTATTTTGTTAGCAAATATTTTCATTGTTTCAGCACCTTTACAAGACCATCTAACAAGTACAACGGGAAATAAAGATATGCGTGATTTTGTAAGAGAGGAAATACCTGAAAATGCTTTGCTTATTGTTGATTCCCGTATTTATCGTGGAAGAGTTGCATGGTTATTTCATGATAGGAGACATGTTGAATCCATGACATTCGCAGGTATTATTAATCAAGTGAATCAAGAAAATTTTACAGTAGAAGCTAAGGATGTGTATTTTATTGAATGCGGTATTGATGATTGTGGTTGGGGAACGATTGGTAACAGCAAGCTTAATACTACAACGGAGGAATTAGTACAAATTTTTAGTCAAGGTGCAACATTGCTCAAAGAAATACCAAGTGGCGGAGGGTATAATGAGGATACTGGTACAACACATTTTAAAGTATACAAAGCAACTATTGAATTACCACAGGGCATAGAACAAGCATTTGTTGAGTATGCCTGGTTATTCCACCCTATTCAAAGCAAGGGTAGTGATTGGGATGCATACACACCACATCCAAAGACATTCATAGGAAAAACAATGTGGTTGTTCAGTTATCTAATATTATGGATAACAATCATATTAGCCCTTTTAGCCCCTTTCGCACTCATATATGAGCTGGGTAAACAAAAGATTTTTAACACCAAATAAAGAGATCACCACAATGAAACTATCAGTAATTATTCCCGCATATAATGAAAGTGCAACTATTAAGGAGTTGATGGAACAAATTTTTGCTGTTCCTTTGAATATGGAGATTATTATTGTTGATGATGGTAGTACTGATGGTACGAGAGAGTTATTGGTGAAAGAGTATGGCGATAATAACAAAGTAAAGATTTTTTTCCATAAAAAGAACATGGGTAAAGGTAGCGGCATACGCACGGGAATAAAACATGCTACAGGAGATATTGTTATCATCCAAGATGCTGATTTAGAATATGATCCTAAAGATTATGTTAAGCTTGTACAACCTATTATTGACGGTGAAACAGAAGTTGTGTATGGTTCTCGTTTTTTGAGTAAAACAAATAAGTATTTTTTTAGTATGAATCTTGTTGCAACAAAATTATTAACGTTGATGGCTAACGTATTATACAACGCTCAAATAACTGACGAGCCTACCTGTTACAAAGTCTTTTCAAAGAAGGCTATTGATAGTGTTGATTTAAAATGTAAACGATTTGAATTTTGCCCTGAGGTTACTGCAAAGATAAAAAAGAATGGATATAACATTAAGGAATTACCTATTGCGTATAGACCAAGAACGAAAGATGAGGGGAAACATATTCGATGGTATGATGGTGGGGAAGCCATTTGGACGCTCATAAAGTATAGAATAATAAAATGAAACATAGATTAAGAAACACCCTTGCTACGCTCTTAGGCATTGTTCTTATAGGTGGTATCTTGTATTATATGGATGTTGGTGAGTTTCTTAAGAAAATAAAAGATATTTCTCCTTTGTGGGTTATTATTTCTTCTGTTATTGTTTTAGTATCCTATATTTTCCGTGCATTGCGACTTAAGGTGTATACACCATTATCAACAAAGATATTATTTGGTGTGGTTATTGGTGGGTATTCACTCAACGCATTACTACCTTTGAAGATTGGTGATATTGCTATGATTGCCATGTTGAAAAAGTATGGTATGGAATTAAAAAGAAGTATTAATGTTATTGTTCATTGTAGAATTCTTGATTTACTTGCGTTAGCATTAATTACCGCTCCATTAAGTTTTTTGTATGTGAATGAAGAATTAAGTGTCTTACCCCAAACAACAGGTATTTTTTTAGTAGTCTTTGGTTTCCTTGCTATTGTTTATTTATTCAAGAAAGGATTATTTACAAAAATTATTCAAATTGTTGAGGGCAAATTACAAGTTGGTTTATTTAAGAAAGTCATTAAGAAAGGTGTTGAACAAGCTGAAGATTATGGCAAACTTATCACAAATGGTAATATGCTTGCATTATTCTATTCTATTATGAGTTGGGTTATGGATGGATTAGTTGCGTATACTATTGCTGTTGGTTTGAATGAAGAAATATCTTTTGGGTTGATTCTTATTGCAGTAACAATTGCTAATATTTCTAAAGTTATTCCTGCGACACCTGGGGGTATTGGACTCTACGAAGGAACAATGATTCTTTTCCTTGGATATTTTGGAGTAAGCGCATTAACGGCAGGGACGATTGCTATTGTTGAGCATTTATTAAAAAACATAATTACTATCGCTGTGGGAGGTTCGATACTGTTAAAAAGAGGCCTCGGTAAAACAAAAATTGGGGAGCTCATAGAAAATGAAAATTAGTATACTCGGCGCAGGACCCTCTGGATTGGGCATTGGAAGAATTCTTTCTAAAAATAATAGTGTTACTGTATATGAAAAAACAGGAAAGATTGGTGGTATGGCTGCCAGCTTTAAACACGGTCCTTTCATGTTAGATTATGGTCCTCATAAATTATATTCACAGATTCCTGGCATTATTGATGAGATTAAGAAGATTGTTCCCACTAATTTATTGAAGGTGCCAAAGAAGAATAGTATTGTGTTAAAGGGTAAGTATCTTTCTTTTCCACCAAAGTTATCACAAATTCTTACACGTTTAAATCCTATCATAGGTATAAAGTCTGGTATTTCTATAATTCTTTCTAAGTTTAAGAAGTATGAAGGAACATCATATGAAACACGGTTAAGAAAGAGTTTTGGTGATACATTATATAATCTTATTTTTAGGGATATTGCCTATAAGGTGTGGGGTGATCCAAAAACATTAACAGAAGAATTGGCTATTAAGCGTGTTCCCTTAAAGAGTTTTGGTGAGTTAATTAGAAGTGTTTTATTTGGTGTTAAAGAGAAAGAAAGTGCTGAGCATTTTTATTATCCAAAAGATGGGTTGTGGGTGGTTAGTGATAATTTAAAGAATGAAATTGAAAAGAATAATGGTTCTATTGTGTTGAATGAAGAAATTAAACATATTAATCTTAAGAATGGTCTTGTTGAAAATCTTGAGTTACATAATGGTACAAAGGTAAAAACAGATTATTTAGTTTCAACGATTCATTTACATACATTTTTACCGTTAATCAATCCAAAACCACCTGAAGAAGTATTCAATGCAGTAAATCAATTAAAGTATCGTGATCTCAAGGTGTTATTTTTGGTTATTAACAAAGAGCGTGCATTGAATGATAGTTGGATTTTCTTTCCAGAGAAAAAGTATATGTTTAGTAGAATTTCTGAACAAAAAGCATTTAGTGAGTATACCTCACCAAAGGATAAGACGGTCATAATGGTTGAAATCCCCACAGATGACAGTATTCAGATCACTGAAGAAGAGATCATGAAAGAGATTGTACCCCAGTTAGAAGAGCTAAATATCGCTAAAAAGGAAGAGATTGAAGAACATTTCATTCGAAAAGCACGTCGTGTCTATCCTATTTATCACATTGATTACAAGAAACATTTACGTGTTATTTTTGATTATTTAGCTACGATAAAGAATGTGAAGAGTTTTGGAAGACAAGGTCTTTTCAATTACAATAATATTGATCATTGTTTGGATATGGCTATGCGTGTTGGTAAGCATATTGATGAAAAGAAAAGTGATAAAGAGTGGGAAGAGTTACTTGAGTATTTTGATAGTTATATGATTGTTGATTAACTATTTCTTTTGAAAGATTGCTATAAGTGAGAGGCCTATTGTTTTTCTAAGAATATATTTTTCAAAGAGTTTAAAGAGCGGGATGCATGTATCTAATAATCCCATTGCTCCTGTACTTACTGTTCCTTTTTTTAGAACAGTTCCATTAAGAAACCATCCAAAGATAGAGAAGAAATTAAAATGAAACATCTTTACAACAGACATACCAACTCTTTTTTCTAAGTGTTTAATATCTTTTTTGTGATATCGTTTAAAGTGCAATACTGCTTTGTCAAGTTCATTATACAATACAGAATATGCTGGAACAAGAATAATTATTTTTCCATTTTTTCTGAGTAACTCTTTCATGTTCTCCATTGCAAAGACCTCATCTTTTACATGTTCTAATACATTCAAACATACAATGGTATCAAAAGAGTTTTTCTTGAATTTCTTAAAGTCTGCTGCCCTTCCAAGGTCAAGAGATGTTACTTTCACATTTTTTTGCGTAAATTTCTTCTTTAAACGTGAAACATAATTCTTAGAAATATCTGTTAAGACAACCTTTTTTGTTTTTTTATGGTGCAATATTCGTTGTGAAATGGTTCCAAGTCCACTACCAACTTCAAGAACGTCACCTTGTACGTCATCAGCGATTTCTTCAAACATCCAGTCATTGAAGCGATCATATTGGCCTACAATTTCTAGGTTTTCTTCTCCATCTTGCATAAATGAAAAAAGATCAAAGCAGTTTAAAAGCATATCTAGAAGCCTTTAAAAGGAGTCTTGATAAAATTCTGGTATGAAAATTGCCTTTACAACAGATTATAGTTTTCCATCGAAATGTGGCGTGTGGAACGTTGTGTATCAGACAGCAAAGCAATTAATTAAAAGAGGACATGAAGTCCATATATTTTCGAGTAATACTATTAAAGGAACAAATCAAAAGTCTTCATTATTTGAAGTCCATGAAAAAATAACATATCATCGATTCCCTGTTTTAGGTAAGATTGGTGAAAATGGACAAATATGGAATTTTAAGAAAGCATTAATCAATGTGCAACCAGATATTATTCATGCTCATGCGTATAGACATTTTCATGCTAATCTTGTTCCTAAGATTGCTAAGAACTTAAATATTCCTTGTTATTTAACAACACATGCACCATTCCCTGGTAAGAATATTAGAACATCTAAAACACAAAAGCTTGTGGATCTTTTTGATAAATATATTGGGAAAAAATTACTTAATAGTTATTCCAAGGTGTTTGCAATATCCCAATGGGAAATTCCTCTCCTAAAAAGTATTGGTTGTGAAGAAAGTAATATTGTTTTTTTACCGAATGGTTATCCACAGGAATTATTTGATCTTAAAACGTCGTTTAAAAAAAAGGCAGTGTATCTTGGAAGAATTTCTGCGGTAAAGAGTTTAGAAACATTTCTTGCTGCTGCAAAGGAATTACCTGATTGGTCATTTACTATTCATGGTTCAAAAGAAGGTTCATATGAATTAACAGAGTGCCCAAAAAATGTTACAATTACAGTAAAACCTTTTGATTTGAAGGAAGAAAAGAAAATTTTAGAAAAAAATGCAGTGTTTATTCTTCCGAGCGTAACAGAAGCTGTTCCTTTAGCGCTACTTGAGGCTATGGCAGCAGGATTAGTGTGTATTAGCTCTAAAACACGCGGTGGTATGGAATTACTAACTGAAGGAAAGACAGGATTATTATTCCCTATTGGTAACAGTGATGCATTAGTTCGAGCTATAGACAAAGTAAATGCTACAAAATGGAAAAGCATTACAAGTGCTGCAAAAAAATCCGTAAAGGATCGTTCATGGGAAGATCTTGTTGAAAAGGTTGAAAGAAATTACATAAAAGATCTTATTTTAATACGTTAAGTGATATTTTTTCTTCTGAATTGTTCTTTTCTTTAGCTGGTTGTATAACAGTTAATTCTTCTTGCTCTGGCTGTTCTTTATCAGGCATATCATAAGCATATTCTTCAATGTGTGATTTGTTAAAGAAACTAATGTGTTTAAAGGAGAGAAAGTTTTTTGCCATTTTTGTTATGAAGTGGAGATTATTAGTATCGCGTAAATGATAAAATAACCAAGGAAGGGAATAGAATGGATTGGTCATGGAGCGTATTTTTCTTCGAATAAAATTTTTTTGTGCTTTTACTTGCATTTTTTGGAGTTCTTCTCCGGTAAAATGGTGTGTATCATACGTTGGATTGATAAGATTACTTTGCTGGTTGCCTCTGAGGAGTCCTTCTTTCTTAAATTTATCATACAGTGGTGTGCCAGCATACGGTTGGGCTACGTAGAAGAGGGAAAAATCCAATCCAGAATCATTTGCAAAATCTATGGTTTCTTGTATGTCTTCTTTTGTTTCATCCGGGAACCCAATGAGAAACGTAGAGACGGTAAAAATACCAAGTTTTTTACATGCAGTAATAATTTTTTTACAGTGATCATAGTCTATGGGTTTGTGGATGTATTGGTCCATTGTTTTTTTACATCCTGTTTCTATACCAAATGATGCACGATGATAGCCTGATTTAGCCATTTTTTTGAGTAAGGGTTCATCAAGAGTCCATATAGCAATGCCGTTGGGTGTGTCCCATTTAAAGTCAAGACCACGTGCTACAATGTCATCACAGATATCTGCAACACGTTTTGTATCTAAAGAAAAATTGTCATCTTGAATGCGTATGTGTTTAACACCGTATTCTTTAACAAGGTGTTCCATTTCGTCAACAACAAGTTTTGCTGATCGTGTTCGCCAAACACGTTTCCATACAGTAAATATTGAACAAAAAGAACATTTTTGGGGACATCCCCGACTTGTGATCATATCTGTTGCAGGCCCTTTACCAATACCCACATCATTCAAAGGATGTTTAAGATATTTTTCCATGGGTAACAAATGTCGAGCAGGCATAGGTAATTCATCAAGTGACCAAATAAATGGTCGTTCTTCATTCTTTTTCACTTTTCCTTTTGCGTCAAGTAGTATAGTTCCTTCAATCTTGTTAAGTGCAGATTTCTTTTTGTTTTTTGCAAATGTTTGTACAATTTCTCTGAAAGTATATTCTGCTTCTCCATGAACAATAACATCAACGTCTTTGTTAGCAAGAACGCTTTCAGGTGATGCTGAAGAATGGGCCCCACCAAAAACAACAAGTGTTTCAGGAAATATTTTTTTAACAATACGTGCTACGTCAAAACTGTCTTGTTCATACATTGAATATGAACAGTTAATACCTACAACATCTGGTCGAAATACTTTGAGTTCTTGTTCAATACCAATTGCAGAAGTTCCAACACGATAGGTGTCATCACTAACACGTTGAACGATATGATAATCTGCTAAACAATCAAGAATTCTAACAGAAAAGTCTGCTTCTTCAAGGACAGCTCCAAGATAGGCTAATCCTAACGGGACTTTGGTATTTGTGATACCAGCCTTGAGGCTACCAGTAAGGGGACTGCCTATGAGCATAACTCTTGTTTGTGCGGCCATCAGAGGACACTAAAAAGATAGATTATAAACCTTTCCCGAGCACAATCCTTTTAAGACGATGGAAGAGGGGTTCTCCGTGAAAAAAAACGAACAAAAAATATTTGAGCAAAAAAAGGCAAAGATTCGAAAGAAGATAGAAGAGATATACCAACAACGAGAACGATATCTTCTTTGGATATTATTTATAGGTGTTGTATTGTTTAAGGGATATTATTTTTTCAAAACATTAGATCAAGCAGTATGGTGGGATGAAGGAGATTATCTTGCTGTTGGCAAAGAATTGTTCCAGGGTGGTGCACGTCCAGAGTGGTGGTCACATTTCACAGTTATTCGGCCATTATTAATGCCGGTAACATGGGGATTTTTGTTTTTCTTACATTCTCCTGAGTGGTTAGTGAAAATGATTACATTACTCATTCCAAGTATTTTGAGTGTTTTTTTATTATATAAAATCGGCAAGGATATGTACAATAGTCAAGTTGGTTTTATTGCTGCCATTATGTTGGCTGTACAATGGGTGCATAATTTTTACACACAAAGATTGTTAACGGACATTCCTGCAATGTTTTTAGGTTTACTTGCTGTATATTTCTTTTGGTCAAAATACATTAAAGAAAAAGAAGCAAAAGGATTATATCTTGCTGTTATTTTTGGCGTATTGGCGTTTACTGCAAGATTCCCTTTGGCATTGGTGCTAATCACAATCTTCTTATTTTTATTACTAACAAAACAAAAAGAATTCTTTAAAGATAAAGTAGTAGGAAAGAGTATGTTGTGGGGAGCTGCTGTTCTTTCACCGTATATCATTTATTTTATTGTTACAAAGTTCCAATTGTTTAACTTTTATTTTGGCGATGAAGCCGTGTCCATGAAGACCCCCATAAGTAGTGCTTTTAATACCATTATGCCAATTATCCCTCAGTTATTAGAGAGTATATGGTTTTGGGGATTTATTCTGGGCATACTCACATTATACAAATTAGTTATCGGATTGGATGTTGTTCTCAAGCAAAAAACAAAGAAATTAAATGCTGATTTATTTATTGTATTATTTACGTCCATACATCTTTTATTTTATGTGGTTATTTTACGAGCTGCCAATGATCGATGGTTGTTAATGTTGCTTCCACCACTCTTTTTGTTAAGTGCGCGTGGTATAACTTCCATATCTGATTTTGTTAAAGAAAAGAGTAAACTGTTAGCGTTAGGCATTATTGTTGTATTCCTTATTATGGGAGCTTCTCAACAGATTGAACATACAAATACTTTGACACTTTCAAAAATTAATTCATATCAAGAAGAAAAGCTTGCAGGATTATGGTTGAAAGAAAACACACCAGAAGATGCAGCAGTTATTGTGGCATCAATTGTACAGAACCAATATTATTCAGAAAGACAGAGTTATGATTTTTATAGCAAAGTTACTCCTCATTCTGATTGTTATGACATTTATGGTAAATTGATAGAAACGGATGAATGTTTTGCAAAGACAGAGGAATCATTTAGAAAGAAAATAAAGGATATTGATGCGGATTACATGATCATCCATGTATTTGAACCGGTCTTTACACCCCCATGGATTTATAGTTACCCAGATAGACACCCTGGTGAAGTAGAATTAGTAAAATATTATAATCAAGGTAATAATCTTGTTTTAGCTATTTACAAGTTCAATAAAGATTCAGCGGTTTTTAGCTAGCACTTCTATATTGTAGAATCCAACCATAGGTAGTTTAAACAGGTTACGTAGGAAAAAGAGGAAGGGGTGTCGTTCATAGATTTGTCCTGCTTTTTTTGGTGAAAGCAGGTGTAACTTAATAAGTAATCGTAAGAAAAGATCTATGACGGGATGTTTAAAGAGTGTACAACGAACATCAACAATAGAAAATCCTTTACGTGCAATAATATTTTGAAATACTTGTGAAGAAGCGTATTCACGGTAGTGTGTAGGATCACTAACAAAGACACCATCTTTGCGATAGATCCAAATGCCCCATGGTTTTTTTACAACAGAAGAGACATAAAATAATCCATCTTTTTTGAGGACACGTTGTACTTCTGTAAGGAAAGGTTGTTCATCAGGAATATGTTCAATAACTTGGTTTGAAAGAAGCACGTCAAAAGTGTTATCTTTTGCAGGAATTTTTTCTGCATGTCCCTTTATGATGGGCACTTTCTGCGATGCACGATCATGCCGTATAAGAGACGGTTCAATACCAAGTATTTCTTTCTTTGTAAGAAGATCTAAAAAAAGTATTTGATGAAGAATATTTGCATCGCCACAACCCACATCTGCAAGCAAGATTGATTGTTTTTTTTCTTTGGCTAATGCTATTGCTTTTTTTATAAGAGAAGGTACAAGTCCTGGTTCATAAAAATTTACATGTTCCTGGGAGTAGTCATCGAACGATTTCATCAAAAAATCTAAGAAAAAGTGCCATTTAAATACTTTTTCAGAAAAGAAAGAAAAACAACCGAAATGATTATAAAACTCAAAAAAATCGGAAAAAAAGGTAAAAATGAAAGTTGTTATTTTTTGCGGTGGAGCGGGAACGCGTTTAAAAGAGATGACAGAAGACCTTCCAAAGCCGTTAATACAAGTCGGTGGAAAGCCTGTGCTATGGCACATTATGAAAGTTTACCAAGCAAGAGGGTTTAATGAGTTTGTTCTTTGCTTAGGATATAAAGGTGATAAAATCAAGGAATATTTTGAGAAAAATCCTGAAAATGAGTTTAAGATTGATTTTGTTAATACAGGTGATGCAACAACACCAAAGTCAGAACGATTACAAAAAATTAAAGAATATATTACTGAAGAAAACTTTTTGTTAGCATATGGTGATGATCTCAGTGATGTAGACATTAATGAAGTTATAAAAAATCATACTGAATCAAAAAATACAGTAACCATTACAGTGATAAATCCGCGGTCAGATTTTGGTGTCGTAAAAATTGATGATGCAAACAAAGTAACTGGTTTCGAAGAAAAACCAAGATTAAAAAATGCATGGATCAGTGGTGGATATGCTGTAGTGAACAAAGATATTTTTAATTATTTAAGTTTGGGCGAGTTAGAAAACGAAGTGTATAAAAAATTAGTTGAAGAAAATAAGTTGGGTGTGTTTAAGCATGAAGGATTTTGGAAAACAATGAATACATTTAAAGACCATTGTGAACTTGAAGAAATGTGGAAGAACAATGATGTTCCCTGGAGAATTAAATGAGTAACTTTTGGGAAGGAAAAAACGTTTTTGTAACAGGCTGTACAGGACTTATGGGTAGTTGGATTACTAAAGAACTTGTAGAACAAAACGCAAAAGTTACTGGTTTAGTAAGGGATCAAATTCCCGAAACAAATTTTAAAACATTTCAATTAGATAAAAAAATTAACATTGTTTCTGGTGACATTGAAGATTATAATACTCTTAGAAGAGCGCTTGCAGAGTATGAAATTGACACAGTATTCCATTTAGCTGCACAGCCTATTGTAGGCATTGCTTTCAAGGACCCTATGGGGACATTCAAAGCAAATATCATGGGAACAGCCAATGTTTTAGAAGCTTGTCGCCAATCTAATGTAGAACGTGTGGCTATTGCATCAAGTGATAAAGCATATGGTGAACACAGTGAATTACCCTATACAGAAGAGTTTAGTTTAAATGGGAGGTACCCTTATGATGCTTCTAAGTCTTGTGCTGATATTCTTAGTCAAACCTATTACAAAACATATGGATTACCAGTTGCAATTACACGGTGTGGTAATACGTATGGTGGTGGAGACTTAAACTTTAATAGAATTATTCCTGAAACGATAAAGAGTATTTTACATGAAAAAAATCCTATTATCCGTAGTGACGGAAAGTTTGTTCGTGAATACTTTTACATTAAAGATGTGGTAACAGCATACTTACAGCTTGCAGAAAATTTACACAGACCTGAGGTAAAAGGTGAAGCATTTAATTTTGGCTCAGAGGAACCAGTAACAGTTGTAGAATTAGTAAAAAAAATATTAGAAATTTCAGGAAAACAACATTTAAACATGGAAATTTTAAACAGTGCAAAAGCTGAAATTACAAAACAGTATTTGAGTGCCGAAAAAGCAAAGAGTATTTTGGGATGGAAGCCTGAATTTACATTGGATGTTGGATTAAAAGAGACGTATGATTGGTATAAGAATTACTTTAATAAGTGAAGTATTGTTTTATAGGAATAGACACTAAAAACGCCAAAGCAAGCAAAGGGATGAAAGATCCATGCTGATGAAGGTTTTCTAATAAATCCACGTATTGCTTCAAGACAGGGCACAATAAAGGTAAGGAAAAGAAGTGAAATTACAAAGAGTCGAAGAGGAGAAGCATTGTAGGGGTATTCTAGGGTTATTTCTTTGTTAAGTCTTCTATCCACCCGACGTATCTTTTTTATAAAAAAATCTGAAACATTTTTAAGATCGTGTTTTAAACCTACAGGGACTTTACCAAAGGTGTCAAAACCTCCAACAACGAGTCTATTAACAATATCTGTGTGTATAAATGGCGTGTATGTTATTTTTTTAAGTCTGTCTTTTCTTACAAAAAAACCATTTGATCCCATTGCAGGAACGTTACCTGGCATGAGTGTTATTTTTCTGTGTGTTTTATATATTTTTTCTATGTGCGGTAGTCCTGTCCATTTTCCTGTAATATAACACATCCTATCATAAATGCCTAAGTGAATTGCATAAGGATCATCGCCACTGAGAAGTGCACAGTAGCGTGTTATGAGATTGTCTTTTTTTGTTGCAGTAAAGAAGAGTGTGTCTGTTGCAGTGATTGTTGTATCTTTGAAAGGAACAACAATTTTTTTAAGAAATTGTTTATCAGAAATAATATTATCTGCGTCAATAAATCCAATGATGGTTCCTTTTGCTTTGTTGATACCTACAACGCGTCCATATTCTTCAACTTTCTTTTTATTTTTACAGAGAATAACGGGATATTTTTTTACTATTGAAAGAGTGTTATCTGTACTGCCACCGTCAACAATGAGTACTTCAAGTTTTTTTCGTGGATAGTCTTGTGAAAAGATACCCTCTAAACATTGTTGAATGGTTCGTTCATTGTTATATGTCGGCAAGACAATACTAACAGTGGGTTGTTGAGCCATTTTATTCTATCTCCAAGGCTTCTGCTGGGTTAAATGTCTTGTCCAGACTTTTATTACGTAGGATACCTGCAAACACACCATACGCATAGGTCATATGTGTTGCAATTAAGAGGAATAATACAGGGATAAAGTAAGCAAATGATTTTGTTTTTGCAGCCGTAAAAATAGAATAAAGAGCATAAAGTGCAAGGACTACAAAATAAAACGTTTTGAAAGAGTTATGAAGCATAAACGTTAAAGGCCCAAGAAGGACACCAACGTAAAATATAAGAGGTAAAAAGTAAACAAGCTTGCGAGATGTTTCTGGAAATTTTCTTGAAAAATACCCTCTGTATAAGGACCACATGTAGGTTTGTCGTAGGTGATCTTGGTATGTTTTTCTTCGATGGTGATAAACAATAACGTTAGGATCATAGACCATTTTTTTCTTGAGTTTTTGTGTAAGATCATAACAAAGTTTGGTATCTTCTCCACCCCAATAATAAGTGTTAAATCCTTTGATACTTTCAAAGTCTTTTTTTCGAACAAGAAGATTACATGTAGGATAATCTACGATATATTGGAATTTATCTTTTGTATACACATATTTTTGCGAGCCTGCTCCAAGTGCATAAACAAATCCTGAAACCATTTGTTTAAACGTACTTTCTTTTGGTGCTAATTGTGGCCCAGCAACTGCACAAATATCTGGATTTTCGAAGTAGGGTATTGCATGATCCAACCAGTCTGCAACAGGATAAGCATCATCATCAATAAATGCTACAATATCACCGCGTGCTGCTTGTGCACCAACGTTTCTTTTTGTTGCAGGGTTAACACGGTCAACTTTGAGAATGGTAGTATTAGGAAAAGTATATGTTTCTTTTGCTTCTGATACAATAATAATTTCAAAGTTTTTATAGGACAAATCAAGAAGTTTTGGAATGTGATCTAAGACGTATTGTCCTATTTTTCGTACGGGAATAACAATTGAAAAAAAAGGTTCATTCGATGTTTTAGTTTGTGTGTTTTTTGTCATAATATCGAAGGATATGGAGCCTGTAGGCTATAGCCAGGGTATCAACGAACATATAGTAGATCTCTTTTAAGTTTATCCCTGTGCCACTGAATTTATAGGTAAGAGATATTGGTGCTTCATATATCTTGTATCCTTGTTTATGCGCATTAAGTAAAAGCTCTAAATCAAAGGCATATTTTTTGATGGCAACGCGTGGTAGTACATTATCTAATACTTCTTTCTTAAAGAGTTTTAATCCTGATTGTGTATCTTGTAATCGTAAGCCGAGTAAAAAAAAGACGAGAATGTGGTATCCAAAGCTAAAGAATTTACGAAACCACGGGTAATGCACATTTGATTGATGATGACGTTTGTTACCAATAACAACATCTGCATTGGTTAGATGTTTTGCAAAGTGTTTTATTTGGTCTGGATGAAGGTCTAAATCTGCATCAATAAAGGTTACTGCATCTCCTGTAACAAAAGTGTATCCATATTTTAGTGCATGTCCTTTTCCTTTGTTTTTTTTATATCCTACGACGCGTAAATATTTTGAGCGTATTTTTTTTGCTTCTGCAAGACAGTTGTTTGTTGATCCATCATCAACGAGTATAATTTCGTAGTGCTTAAAATTACTACTTATACTTTTTATCATTTCTTGCATGTTTGCATAAATATTTGTTTCGTTGTACATGGGTACAACAACAGAAAGTTTATTCATTTTTTACCCTCCAAACAATGAAGAATAATGCAATAAAGAGTATTGCACCGACACCTTGCAAGAGGGTTACAACTTGTGCAAGAGTATCATGGTAGAGATAGATGAGGATAAGTTCAAGTGCTAAAAAGAAAGCAAATAAGTAAAGGAAGGTATATTTTTTAAGTGAAAGTAAGTAGAGAGAAAATAATTTTGAAAATGAAATGGTTGCCATGAATATACCGTAGGGAACGATAAGTGGTGTAACAGAAAGATATGCAGAACCAAAGAGTAATTGTACAACAAAGGTACCAAAGAAGTGATATCCTAGGATAATAGGCACGGTAATGATTCCAATGATACCAGCTGATTTCCACATCAATGACTTATGTGCTCCTCCTTGTTCGGAGAGTTCAACAACTTTAGGGAACATTACTTGGACGATGGAAAATGATGCAAAGAATACTATTTTTCCTATGAGACTTATGACTGCATAATGTCCTGCATCTATTGCGGGAAAAAAGTGTTTAATCAAGAAAAGATCTAGGGAATAAAATGCTGTAAAGAAAAGAACGGTCACAAACATGGGTAATGTATATTTGTATATTTCTCGAAGAGGGAATGATTCTTTTGTTCCTTGAATGTATGTTTTTATTTTTCGAATGCCGTATATTGTTGCTAAGGCATAAGAAAGGATGATTGCAACAAGTGCTCCCCCAACACTGTATCCTAATATCACAAGCAATATTCCTGCAATGAGTTTTGTTGTTCCTTCTACGGCAAGGTTCATACCGTATGTGCGAAAGTGTTGTAGTCCTTGAAGAAAGCCACGAACAATAGAGAGTTCAGGAACGACGAGTATGGCCAGTATTGAAATAAACAAGAGATAGTAGGGTATGCGCAAATAGGATGAAAGAAAGATATTGACAATTAATAAAAGAACAAATGCTATGATTGTCCCATATATCATTTTTTTGGTGTAGTCTGAATAAAGATAACGAAGGCGTTCAGTTTGTTTTTTCAGATGTAATAATGTTACAAATTTGGATATACTAAATTGGAATGTTGTTGCAAGTATACCCATTAACGCCGTAAGGGCTATGAGTGTTGCTAAGACACCATAACTTTCCGGTCCAAGTGTCCTTCCCATGTAAAAGTGAAAGAGAAATCCTGTAAGATTAATGACACCTGTTCCAATAAGTAAATATAAATTGTCTTTAAAAAAATGTTTGTTATCTGCCATTATATCACCCATATAAGTGCAGCAAAGAAAGCTTGTATGACAAAGATGAAGTAGGTAATTTGTTTTTCAGTGTAGTTTCCGTTTTTCATAAACAAGTGTGTTACTGAATAGGGCGTGTCATATTTTGATTGTATATTTCCATGCACCCATATGCCATAACTTGCTGCAGTAAAACGACTACGGAGTTTCAAAAAGAATTCTACAAAGAAAGGTATTGAAATAATAAGTGCTGCTTTTTCAAGGTTACCGAGGATAGCTACGCTTGCAAGTGTCCCACCTAAGAAGTATGTTAATGAATCGCCTGGAAGAATTTTTGCTGGTGTTTTGTTGTAAAACCAAAAGGCACAGAGTGATGTAAAGGCAAGGAGTGCTAAGAGTGCTGCTATGTATTGGTTATGAACAAAGGCGTAGAAACCTAATGATCCTAAATAAATAATTCCCATGCCCACTTCCAAACCATTTAATCCTGCAAGCATATTAACCATGTTTGCTGCACCGACAAATCCTATGGGTACAAAGAGTAATGGATAAATAACACCTAAGGCTACATCACCAAAGAAGGGCAAATAAATTGTTGATGTTCCTGCGTGGGTGACCATTAGGGGTATTGCTGCAATAAGTGTGAGAAAGGGTTTTTGCCATTGGCGTAAACCTCCTGATGCTTCTTTGGATTTGGTAATGAGCACATCATCAAGGAATCCGATGATTGTTACTAAGAAAATAGATATAAACCCTGCAAAGAGAACGAGAAATTGTCCGCTTTCAAGAGTAAGTTCTGCTGCACCTATATCAAAGAATGTGCGAAAAAAGATGAAGAGCATGAATCCTACGAAGAATCCTGCAAAGACGGCAAGACCTCCAGATATAGGAACGAGTGGCCGGTGTTCTTTGTTTTGGTCTTTGACAACAAGGTCTATGCGACGAAGGTATCTGATTAACCAAGGCGTCGTGAGATAGGTAATAAATGCACCGATAGCTGCCACGACAAATGCGAGGATGTTCATACTGCTTGTGGTTCTATGGGCTTTTAAAAATCTATGTCTTAGCCTATAATGGACTTATTACAGGTGTAACGTAGACTTCAAGGACCCCCGCAATAACAAGAACGATAACAGCGAGAATAATGAGGTGCAATGCATCTTTCATGACGCGTCCAAAGACTGATGTGGAAAAGTCGTGTCGTACCACGGCAACACTGATGAGTCCGCCGGCAAGACCGCCAATAAAATATGCGAGTATTTCTGGTAGTCCATGGATGAAATAGCGTAATAATCCTAAGGCATAGACTTGAAAATAACTGCCTATACTTGTTAATCCCACCGTGGCTGCATAACTGCTAATGTGTGTTCGAAAGAAATTTCCAAGTGCTGCGCTGATGACGGTTGCATTCCATGTTAAAATAAAGATGGCTCCCGCCCCATAGAAGAAACTAAAGAAGACACAGAAGAGCATGACTTTAAGATTGTTTCCAAAGATGCGAAGGAATAAACCATTAGCATAGGTCTTTCCTGAAACTTCGTTGAAACCAATGGCTCGCGTGTTTATTTCGTTGATGGTTTGTTCTTGTGAGGAAAAGAGTCCTGGTGTTTCATCTGTTCCTTCGACGATGTCTACAGGTAGGAAGATGTATGCTAAGGAAAATGTTGCTACGAATCCTAAGAACAGAAACATCAATGCAAGCAAAAGTTTGGAGTGTTCTTTGAGAAGATTTTTTTCACTAGAAATGGTTAAGTCTTTTTTTTCTTCTGCTTTGAGTAAGGTGTACATTAACGGAACGGCTGCCATGACGGTTAGCAAAACCATAACAATGGTTGCTTGTTCTTTGAAGACCCAAAGAGAAAGAAAGATACCAAGAAGTGCGTAGACAGCACCAAGAAAAAAGAGATCCCATGGTTTTTTTTCTAAACGTTCTGGGGAGGTTAATGATTCAAGCACCAATATCTATCACCTTTTAGTGAAAGGTGGTATGTGCATTTATATATGTTTAGGATATCTATTAATCGTCTTCTCGTCGTATGTTGTGTTTTGTTACACGAAGTTCTCCGTCTTTGAGTCGAATGATAAGATCGTCTCCATTACTAAATGAACTTCCTTTTGTGACAAATCGTGGTAGTGTGAGCAATCCTTTGTCGATGTGTGCTTCTATGTAGTGTTCATCAAATCCGTTTTTTTCTTTTTTTGGCGTAGGAAGTTTTTTGTCTTGTTTGAAGGCAACAGTACCATCGTATAATGCTTTTGCGACGGATTTTGCAACGTTTTTGTTTGTGTATTTCATGAGTCCTTTGAGGCCGGGACTGAGGTTTATTTCAATAACTGAAGGTTTACGCCCTACTAAAATATCCACAGCGGCTATATCTGCTCCAAGGGCACGTGCTGCTTTAACGGACATTTTTTCAATGTCTGGTGTTAACGTTACAGGTACTCCTTTTCCACTTAAGTGAATGTTTGCTCGAACGTCTGTTGATGATGATACTCGTTTCATTGCACCGACAACTTTTCCTCCTGCAACAATAACACGAAGGTCTTCACTTTTTATGTCTCCTGTCTCTATGTAGTCTTGTATAATATAGGGTTGGTGAAAAACATCGAGTGCATCGATCATGGATCGTGCGGAACTTTCTGAGTCTGCAAATAAGACACCTTTACCATGGGTTCCTTCGGGAATTTTAATGATAATGGGATAGTGTACTTTGCCAAGAAGATTTTTTGCTTGTTGTGCGTCTGATATAAAATAACTTGTGGGTATGTTAATACCTTTTTGTTGAAGTTCTAATGTTCCTAAAAGTTTGTTATGTCCTAACGTAAATGCGTTGGGTTTTAGTGGCATGTATACTTTTTTGTATAGTGCACGCGTAAGTGCTCGTTGTAATAAAATATATTTGTGACTGCCGCGTATATAGACACAGTCAAAGTCGTCAAGTTCTCCAACACTGTCTTTAACACTAAAGCCTTGTTTGTCATCTAGTGCTATTTCAATATTTTTAAGATGTAGTTCAGTAACAATATCAAAGAATGCCCGTGCTTCTTTAGCGATATTTTTGCTGGTTTCTCCTTGTAAACTGATGACACAAAGTTTCATTGATTTACTCCTTGGGAAGGTTATCAAGGTCTTTTGTGTTTTTAATAAGGTGTTGGTTTGATTGTTGCAGTTTCTTCGTAGGGTCTATAATAAAGCCTTCACGGAGGATATTTTTGCCTATGAGGAGGGGGTAGCGGAGGTTTTCTCGTGATGCAATGGTAAATGATGCGGTGAGGGTTTTTCCACCGATAGTGATAGTTGCATCAACAACAGGTCGTATGCTTTCACCGTGGCTGCTTGAAACCTTTGTTGTAGTATGTGCTGGACCTAACTTGAGAATCTCTGCAAGGCGTTGATCAATACTGCTTGTACTTGCTCCACTGTCTACTTTTGCACGAATATGCTTTGTATTAATGATAACATCTTCATAAAATCCAAGGGTTTGTGGATTGTCTGTCATCACTCAAAAAGATGGAAGAGCCTATAAAAAGGTAACGAAGAGCTCACAAAAGAGCGCAAAAGGCTTAAAAATAAAGGGGTGTTTATAAATGCATGGCGCGAGAAGTAATAGAAAATTATTCAAAGTTCTTCTTCTTAGCTAGTTTTATAGGGGTTATTCTGTTATCTATTTATTTGGTTAAATCGTATATTATTTCGTTGGTTGGTGCGACACTTCTTGCGTATATTTTTTATCCGGTGTATGTAGCCATACAAAAAAAAGTACGTGGTAAAAAAACAAGTTCTCTTCTTACAACGTTGTTAGTTGTTATTATTATTTTTATTCCGTTAATTTTTGCAGCTAATGCATTGATTGGTGAGTCTGTAGAATTTTTTCATATGACCAAAGATTTGGATTTGGTAAGTTTAGGAAATGGTTTAGGATTTGATTTGGGTGGTGCCGAAAATCTTAATGAACAGATTGGTGAAAATTTAAATAAAATTTCTTTAGAGATTGCGCGTGCAACATCTGAGTTTGTGGTCTCATTGCCGAAGAAGATTTTGAATATTTTTGTGATGTTGTTTTTGATGTATTTCTTGTTCATGGAAGGAAACAAATGTATTGAAAAGATTAAGAATCATATTCCCTTAAAAGCAAAACAAAAGCATGAGTTATCGAAGAAATTTAATAATGTTATTTATGCGTCATTGTATGGGATGGTGGTTACGGCATTTGTTCAAGGAGCTGTAGGTGCATTAGGATTTTGGGTCTTTGGCGTTAGTTCTCCAATATTATGGGGGTTAGTAACTATCATAGTAGCTATTTTACCGTTTGTAGGTGCTGCTCTTGTATGGTTGCCTGCGGCAATATACAAGTTAGCTGTAGGTGAAATGTTTAATGGAATTGGCCTCTTATTATATGGTGTCTTAATCATTAGTACGATTGATAATTTTATTCGTCCAAGTATTGTTGGTAGTCGTGGTAATGTCCATCCTGCTCTCGTCCTGTTAGGTGTCTTAGGTGGGTTAGAGCTCTTTGGATTTTTGGGTATTATACTTGGTCCGTTAATCCTTTCTATTGGGTCTATGTTCTTAGATATGTATCTTCTTGAGAAGAAACCACAATAAAAAGTTCCTTTAAAAAATTTATATACTCCTTAAGAAGAGTAAAACATTGTGTGATAAGGAGAAAGCTTTATATACAGCTCAGCGCTTCGCTTTCTCAGTGACAATTATATCACAAAATATCAATATAACACGTGAGGTGGAAAGATAATGATAGATAAGAGGATGACCTACAGCACACTTGTTGTTGGTTTATTCATTCTGTTGGTTGCAGGTATTGCTAGCGCTCAAGTCTCGCTTACCTTCGTTGCTCCAACAAACACAAACATAAATCTTACCGGTGCAACACAGTTTCTTAATATAACTGCGTCAGATATTAGTACAGGTAATGAAAACGTAACAAATACAACATGGTATTACAGTACAGATGATAGTTTAACGTGGACATTTTTCTTCTCGCATAATGTTTCAGAAGATGATAATGTTTCAGCTTTAAATATTACCTTTGACACTACTGGTCTTGCCATTGCTGACAGTTCAAACATTGATATTAATATTACTGTTGTAGGATTTGATGGTACAACCAACTCAACAACGATTGAGGGTCTACAACTTGATAATACAGTGCCGAATTCAACAGTAGCTGCTACTGATAATAATGATGATAGTCTAACTAGTAAGTTTGACTATGGTACTGATGTAAATATCGATTGTGATGCTGGTGATTTAACAACGGGTGTTCTAACAAGTGGAAGTTATGTTTCGGTAAAATTCCCTGGTATAAATTCATACGAAAACTTAAGCTTAACCAAAAATACGGCAACAAGTCTAAAAGCTGTATTGAAGGGTGTAAAAACTGAAAAACTTGGAACGTATAGCATTCGATGTCATACTCAAGATGTTCTTGGTTTTAGTAACACTTCTGAATTAAACCTAACAGCTCAAGAAGTTGTATTAAAGGGTACGAGTGCTGCTGCAATTCCAGGCTTCGAACCTCCAGTCGCTAAGACGTCTATTGGTTCAGGTACTGTTGCTGATGGTGGTCGTTTAACTACTGATGGTATAAGTCGATTAATGAAGGTAAATGCTGGTCTAAGAATGGACATTAACGGTGAAAAACACACTGTTGAAGTTGATACATTATCCGATGATAGTGTGACCTTAACAGTATCTTCAGAACCGTTTGATGTAACCATTAATGCTGGTGAATCTGAAGTTGTTGATGTGAATGGCGATGGTGTTGGTGACGTAAAAGTAACCTACCACAAGCTCTTTGCAAAAACATATGCTGACTTAACCTTTGAATTGGTAAGTGAACCCGTAACTGACACAGGATCTGATGATTCGTCTGATGATGCTGCAGTCTTTGATGATAGTGAACCTGAAGTGGTGCCACAATCTCAAGGCGGACTCACAGTAACGCTTGCCGTTATAGTGATCATTTTGATCATTGGGTATGCGTTAATTAAAGGAAAGAAGAAGTAATTCTTCTTTTCCACCTCTCTTTTTTTTATTATACAGTGACAGTGTGCTAAGAAATTATTTTTGTATGTCTTTCCAGTCAGTTCCACCAGTAAGTAGATGCATACATTTCAAAGAGGTATCTAAGAAAATTGTGTGGCCTTTTTCACGGACATCAACGCAGAAGTGTGTATCATCAAAAACTTCTGGCCGTTTAGGATCAATCCTAAATTGTGTGCCTTCTTCAAAGATACTGCGATGGATAAGCATACATCCAAGTCCAACAATTGCAACGGGCAATACTGCATCTTTCCGTACATGTTCATAGGTCAAACGATGAACAAAGGTGCTTTTTTCTGAGTGTTTTTTATAGGCAACTGGTAGCACTTCTCGTTTGATAACTTTACCAGATTCAGTAACATGGCTAAACGGTTTAAAATACACTCCAGAAATGACTTTTTTATCATGGGCTAATAATCGTTCAATAATATCTTTGGGTGGTATAATATCACATTCCAGGCTTAAGAAATAGTCATAACCACCATCAAGAACAGTTTGACGGAGGATGTTTCGTGATTGGATAAGGCGTTCTCGAGCAGATTCAAGATAGGGTATGTGTTGAACGGGTATTTTTGATGCTTGAATAGTCTTGAAGAAGGTATCATCTTTAGAGTTATCGACGAGGAGAACGTCCTTGTGAGCGTATGTAAGTGCGTGTAAACCGTTAACATAGCGGTCAAAGCAGTAAGCCTTATGATCAGATATAGGACATCCAACGAGTACTTTTGGTGGTGACATAGTATGAACGCCGCGGGCAGGATTTGAACCTACATATCCAAAGGAAACAGGCTTTCAAGGCCTGCGCAATACCAGATTATGCGACCGCGGCATGGCAGAATCAGGGATGAATGTTTTTTAAACCTACCTCATGATACCTAATAACGTTAAAACGAGTCTATCTGCTGCTCGAATGATTTCCATTTCGTTAGGTGATGCTCCTTGAACAACAAGGCATCCTTCTTCTTCAAAGACAGCTGTTTCTTCACCAAGACGTAACCATATTACGAGTGTTCCATCGTGTGAGTCTTCACATGTTTTGATGGTTTGTTCTTCAAGTGATAATTGTGATTCTTCTGTTGGACTCATGAAGGAGCTATTAACAGGTATGTTATACAAATGATTGTTGTCAATAAAGTAGTCTATTTCTTTTGCTGCAACAGTTGTTGCTCCGCGCAATTCATCTGATGGTTCAATAGTTACATAGACATTCGTTGCATCAAGGATTATTTCTTTAACATAGGATGGATCAATAGGTATGTCTTCGAGTGTTCGCGGGTCTTCACGGATGCTCATTAATGTAGGAAATTGTGCATCGTTGAGGTAGAATTCAAAGATAAAACCTACGCCTGAATCTGCTGGTGAAAAAGGAATGCTGTTATATGTGAAGTATTCACGTTCGATGGCAGTATTACTTGCTTGATAAAACCACACACCCATAGCAAGAAGGAGAACAAATCCTACAATAGTTATGATACCAATGGTTCGTTCAGTGTTTTTTGTTGGTTTTGCAGGTTCGTCTGTCATGAAAATATTCCCCCGTGGTACATGATGAGTGCATCAGTAACGCCAAGAAGATAAGATTCTGTTCCTTCAAGTGCAAAACAATTATTTTCATAGGTTGTTGATCGTTCGCCTGCAAGGGCGTATGTAAAAAGAAGTGTATTTTCTGGAAGTGTGTCACAAGAGTATAAGGGCAGTTCTAAGCAGTGTTCTTCGTCTGCTGCTGCTTCTGTGCAAGAAAAGTGAATGGTTCGTTCTCTGTTAAGATTGAAGGCAAGTTCTTGCATGTAAACGACGGTTGCTTGGTTGGATACGTCAAGGTAAAGTGTGGGTGTAGCTAGAAAGTCTTGAAGGAATGATGGTGAAAGATGATCAATAAATCCTTCTACTGTTGTAGGGTCATAACGTGTCCTATAGGTAATATCGTTAATAGTAAAGAGATATGTGCCACTATCTTGTCGGAAGACAATGTCATTGTATTTTATTGTTGTTGAATCGTCTGATAGTCCACCAATGACAACACCAAACATACTCAAGACCATAATACCTATGATAAAAAGGGGAAGAAAAAGTTTACTTTTTTGTTTTGTTGTACGTCGCATCGTCTCTGCTTATCCAATGTATTTTTCTGCTTCAGCTGTATCTTTTTTTGACGTGGTTGGTGTTGCAAGTGAGGGCATTGGTATGTGTGATGGTAATGCCATGTCTTGTTCAAGTTCGAGTGCTTTGATATTACATCGGTCAAGAATGTTATTAATGACGGGTATAGAGACATCTTTTGGAAGTTTTTTTGTTGTTTTCCAGAGGTCAAGTACTTTTTTTGCTTCATCTTGTGGAAGCATGTAATTAACTGTTCCTAAGATTTTTAAGGAAACAATATCAGGATTATAATCAACACTAAATTCAAAAGCAAATCCGAGAACGGTGCTTCCACCACTAGATAGACGTGAAGACTCTTCATAGACCTCTTTAAGGTCCATATCATAGCGCACTTTCATGCCTTTAATGAGTTTCTTTTTGCGTTCTACGGCTATTTTTTTGAAGTTAAATCCTACGATCATTGTACTGGCTGTGCGCAAATGACGGTTTATATATGTTACGTTAATTGAATAGATAGTTTTGAGAAAAAAAAGAAGAAAAGAAGTGTAGCGTTTTACCGCTACACAACTTAGCTTTAAACCATAGCCATATTACTGGATAGGTCGTTATTTGCATAATCCTCTAGGATCTTAGCAGCTCTTCTCGTATCTTCACCATCGGTTCCAGCTACGAGTAATGCAACATTGTCGCCGTTGTCAACCATTTCTAGAACAGCTTCACCAGGTCCGTAAGACCAAGCACTACATGCTCCGAAAAGTTCCGCTGCGACGGTATTTGCACATGGACCACCAACAACAATTGCGTTCCAGTCTGAGATGTCATCAACATCAGAGTCTAGTAGGTTAGCAAGTGTTAGATCTGCTATTTCACAGTTAACGCTTGTTGCCGTTTTAGTTGTTGTCGTATCACCGAAGGTCACGAACACACGAGCGCCTCTCTGCGTGAGTGGGTACTCAATGGTTAGTGTTTCCGGGTTGTCCGTTGACGACGGGTCATATAGTGTGTACAGAGCACCGTAGTCTGACATACCATAGTAGTAATCGTCGTTATCTGCGTCTTCCAAAAGTGCTTGGATACCACCAGAACTGTGTGCTAGACTTTCATTAATGAGAATTCCAATCTCATTATTTGATCGGTCATCAATTACAACAGTTACATTTTCGTGTGTAGCTGCTGTACCAGCACTAGTTGGTCCAACTTCATCGAAATCCTCTGATAGAGTGATTAAGGTAAAGTTAACATTGGCAGTAGAGATAGTCTCTCCTGTATTTGTCCAAGTTCCATTGTCACCAATAGCACTACCAACATCAGCAGTCCAAACTCCACCTGTGGAATTTGAGTGGTCACCTAAATCAAGGATTCCACCGCCGTTAATGGTAACTCTGACTTCTTCCAGAGAAGCACTACCATCACCATCAAGATCAATGATTAATGGAGGGTTTGTACTACCTGTAGTGTTGGTTACATAAACTTTGTATGTTGTTCCACCAATAACAAGATCAGCATCACCGATTGTACCGTTACCATTACCATTAAGTGTTGTCCAAAGAGAGAATGTTACTTCTTTGGTATCACCAGTTGCCATATCCTTGAATTTTAATGTTCTATCGCTTGCATCGTAGTTATCGTAACGAAGTACATGCGAAATAGCATCATTGTCCAAACCATCAGCAGTATCTATATCACTTAATAAAAAGTAATCTAAATGTCCAACGGTTGGTAAGTTATGTGTGGAGTTACCTAATGAAGAATAGTTTCCTTCTTCAAAGACAAAGTCTCTATCATCGTTACCATACTTGAAGGTTCCGCCTTCGTTTGTAATGAATGGTACGTTGTACACTAAACCTTGTTTGTTTTCAAAGATAAGACTGTATTCATCGTCACCTTTTGGATCCAACTTTACAATACTTGTTTGTACATCATCAAGACCTTCGTATCGAATGTCCCATGCTGTTCCAAGCATTCCTTGTGGTTCTTCTAGGTATTCACGAACACCGTGTTCAGGTTCTACCCAGATGTCTACACCATTAAGTGAGTCTGCTGAGAGTCTGTACTTAATCGATGAAAGTTCAAGTTTACTTCCGCTTGAGGATGTCGATGCAGATATTGAAGCAAGAGCGTTTGTAATCTCTTCGTTGTCAATTTCTACTCGTTGTTCAAAGACGGTATCAGTGTAGGTTAGATCTTCAAGAACAAGTTTGCTTGCACCTAAGTACAATTCAACAATATCTCCTGATCCTGCTTCACCAGCTTCGTTAAGAACAATATCGCTAACACCAACGAGCGTATCGTCGTTTAATGTTGTTGTTTGACTGTCCTTAAGTTGTTTAGTGATTTCACCGTTAATCTCAAAGGTTACTGTTGCAGGTGTAACATCTTCAATAATCATTACGGTTACTTCGAAGTCTTTTCCATCAATGTTGTAGGTTTTTGTTTCACCTTCACCAAGAATGTCGAAAACTGCGCCACCGAGCATAGTTAATTTGATGTCTGCTGCTGCAGTATCCACACTTGTTTCAACAATTGAATATGTTGTTCCAAGAATGAGGATTTCTTCATCTTCTAAGTCTGGTAATTCTCCAGATGTTACTTCACTTTCAAGTCCTGATTCGAATTCTAATTCGTATTCGAAGAAAGCAAGATTTACATTTGTAGGATCTGTGCTATCAGGGATGTATAAGTAATCTCCAACGTATCCGTCAAAGATTCCTTCACTTTCAGTAAAGTTTACTACGGGTGCATTTGTAATTGCATTAGAATTATCTAAAAACCGTAGGTATTGATTGAAATTTGTTGAACCTTCGTCAGTAGTTATTTTTCCACCAGCAAGACCGCCACCAAGTACTTCAACATCTGTTAAAGTTTCTCGTACGTCTCCGATGCTTTCACGTAGTTCTAGTAAGTCACTAGCGTGTGAAATTTCTACTGCGTCGCCAGATACACTAGTAAGACTAGCGCCTGCTGCTCCACAAACTTTGCTATCAAATTGTAGTTGCTCTACAATGTCAAGAGCACCAATTGTATCTATAGATCTTGCATCAGCACCAACCACAATTGCGAGGTTAGATACACCTTTACCATTCACGATAAAGGGCGCTGGAAAATCCGCGAGGTCTGGTTGTGCGATTGCGCCGGTTAATGATGCACCGAGCATTGCCATTCCAGTTCCGATTGCTGTAATTCTTTTAACAGCTCTTTTTAGTCTTTGCATTTGTTAAACACCTCCGTAATGTTTAACGCTAAACATGTTTTAGTTTCTCTCACAAATTCTTGTGAGATTCTATCTGCGTCCACACGGACAGTTTTGTCTATGTTATGTTATTACTATAGGCTGTTGTATCGCTGATCGATTTATAAAGATGTAGCTGGTAGCGTATACATATTAGTGCTGCATTGCCCGTTCATAAAGGATACAGCTGTTTTTGAGAAATTGAGGCCTTTCTGAGAAAAGCGCTTGTTAAAAGCTATCACTGAAGAGTGCGCATTATTGTGTGCAGAGTTGAAGTTGAGTTTCATAGGCAAGTCCGTCCGTAACGAAAACATAATGTGATACTAATCCTAATGAGCAGAGTCCTGTGGAATAAAAGGCTTCCTCTTGATAGGTTGCCGTAAAGGAATAGAGCGTTCCAGGGCGTAAAATGACTAAATATGCCTCTTGGAGGGCTTCTTCCAGCAGTATACAGTCCTTAGGGTCTTTGTGGCAGGCAACAATGAGTTCTTCAAATGTTTGGTCACCATATGCAGGGAAAGAGACTTTCATGAGGGTTTGAAGGGCTCGTTCGGCTTCAAGGCTGGTTCGTTGGTTGGTTAATGAGCTCCCTTGGGCTAAATTAACAAATCCAAGGTAAATAACACCTAAAACAAGGAGAATAACGACTATGACAAGTAATCCTAGGACTTCTGATTGGGCTTTTCGTGTCATATGGCTATACTCCCGTAATGTGCTATTGAGAGTCGTCCTACACGATAGATGTCTATTTCTGGGAAATATAACGCAACAATCGTTGAAACGACTGCTCCGGGCTTATTTTCTGGATTATAGTCATAAACTGTCCATGTATCACAGTTATTGGGGTAGTCTACTTGAATATAATGGGCTATATCACATTCGACGCCAACACTTGTTGTAGGCGGCGGCGGATAGAGTTGTGTAAACGTGACTGATTTTGCTCCGAAGACTTGTTTGTAATGCACGTTGTGTTCGCCGAGTATCTGTTGGAAGGGCAAAAACTTTGCTGTGTCTATACAATCGTCTGTTGCACAGGCAAATTCTGGTAATGCTACGGTTTGTGTGAGTAAAATGGTTGCTTGTCGTTTGCTTAATTCGTCGGGTAGTTGTTTGTTTCGTTCTGCGGCAAAGCGAAAGTAGATGACAATGAGTAATAAGATGATAACAACAACGACGAACATGACTAACATGGTTTCTGAGATGTGGACTTGACCGCGTTTTTTTAGTAGATTGTTGGACATTGTGCTCCTTCCATTTTTATGTTGTGTTGTATAAGTTTATCATGAACAATGGTGTATTCTTGTTTTGTTATTGCTTGTTCAAAGCGTTGTAACAAGAGTGTTCCTTCTTGGAATAAATCTCTACAGTGTTGGTCTTGTATTTTTCCTATGAGTCGCGAAAGTTTATGTTCGTACAATTGTGTTATGCTTCGTAGTCGTTGGATGGTATGTGTTTGCACACATTGATAGCCACTGCCTGAAAAAAGTAAACCGTATAAGACGTCATCGTTCAAATAGTACACATCTTCACTGCGTCCGTCACTGTCGGTAACGGTTGCTGTTTGTTGATCTTGGTTGATGAGTATAACCGTTAGTGGCGTGTATGTTCGTACGACGGAATATAATTCTTCTACGTTATTTGGTGGTGATCCAAAGAAGGCAACGGTTGCTGTTTCTGCTCCCTTAAGTTGTGATGCTAAAAATGTTGGATCAAAACTATTTCGTGGTATAATTTTTACGTTAAATGGTTCAGGTATACGCTCGACTAATGTTTGTACCTCATCTAATGATGACGTATCACTCACGACAAAGATGCGTGTTGATGGGTTACTAAGATAATATAATTGTGCAATAGGATAGGGATATGACCATTGTCGCGTCCATACGGTAAGATATTCTCCCGATAACTGTGGAGGAGCAAACAGTGCATGGGGTGTTGTTCGTGAATAATGATTGACTGTTCCTAGTTGTCCAACGCGTATGTCTCTACATTGGAATGTTAAGTCAAAGTCATCACGTAAATCAAAGGTATCATATTGTTCTCCTACACCAAAGGCATCAAGACGATCGTCGATGTCTAAGAGTATTTGTTGTCCTTCAAGCGTTTGTCCTCCTTCAATATGCACCCATGAAAAACGAACGAAAAATAAGAGGATAAGTCCACCTGCTATGACACCAAAGATCCATTTGAATAAAAGATTCGCATCTCCTTTGTTATTGAAGAAATTCATGGTAGACGGACACCAACCTTGGGTGTGTTGTCTGCAAGATAGTTATAAAGAACCAATGAAACACCTTTGTTTGTGTTTTCAATACACAGGGGGTTTTGTTGTGTTACATCATGCGTAAATTCTTCAAGGGTATAATCTGGATATGGTGGTGGATATGCAGCAATAGGTAGTAAGAAAAGATTTTCATAAATACTAGTGTCCATATAATAGTAGAGTTCTTCGTCTAGTGCAGCAAGTGCATCTGTGGAAAGGGTAAATGATTGCCCAGGGTTAAAGAAACACACATGGGTTACTTTTTTTGGTAAGGCGTTTGATTGAAAGGATATTGCACTGCCACTGTCATAATGGTAGACAACGTCAATGTCGCGTTCAAGATCTAAGACAAACGTACTTACCTGTGTAATATCTTTTGCATGAATTATTTTTGTTAATGATCCAAAGCCAAAGTAAAGAACTAATGCCATCATGATGATGACAGAAATGTATACGATGGGCATGCCTACTATTTGACCTCTCTTATGCATAAAAAATGAAGTAAGAAGGAGCTATTTAAAACTACCTTCATAAGAAGACAGTGTAACTGCCAATGTTACCGTAGGTGTCTGCACATTGGATGTAATAGGTATCACCTTCAATACTTGCCGTGTGATCTTCTGTGTTTGCACCGGTCATGAGTACTCCTGTACCATAGGAGAATTGTCCTTCAACACTGTATTCACATGTACTTGGTTCATTAGTAACAATATGTAAGATACCTGGTCGTGTGTAGACTTGTGAAAGTGTTGGAGGTATGACATCAACGATAACGCTAAAGCTTGCTGTTTCATTTGCTAAGTTTCCTGCGACATCTGCACAATTAATGAAGATGTTATAATCACCTGTGCTTAAGTTGAAAAATGGTTGTTCATGGACACTAGCATTAGAGTTAAGGAACTCTATACTATTGTAAATGCTTGGATCATCAAAGTTATATCCACATGATGCATCACCATTACCAAAGGCACCACCTGAAGTAATGACTTTGAGTACAGGACTAGTAAACTTAAGTTCAAGCTCATCATCAGGGTATACACTGGTAATATCCAACCCAACAGTACCTTGAAGGGTAAATTCTAAACTTTCTTGGTTAACATTTCCTTTTTGATCTTGACACCTAAAGTAGTAGTTATTTTCTTTGTTATCTTCAATACCTGTTAGTTCCGTGTCACAATTGTATAACCCATAATAGAATGAACTTGTAGGTGCTTGATTTGAAGTGCAATCAAAGGTATTTAACATATCATCAAAGGCAACATTAACATCATCCCATTTACAGATGCTTGGTTCGTTAACATAAATGGTAAGATCTGTTTTGTTGATACCATTAGGTACGAAACCGTTGTTGAAGATGCTTGTTGCTTCAATGATAGGTGCTGTGTAATCTGGTCCAGGATCTATCTTGAATTTTGCATAATAATCAACTTCGTTGGCATTACCATTACCATCTTGGCATTTAATGTATAATTGGTATTCTCCCCCGTTGGTTAATTTGAGTACTTCTTCTTCTGCAAGCACCCCAGGCAGACTAAAGAGCATTGTGTGATTGAATGAATAAACTGAGTCACCAAGGTATTGCACCATTTCTTCATAGGCAACTCCATGGTTGAGATCAAATTTACATTGCGCATATTCATTGGTTTCAACAGCTAAACTTACTGCAGTAAATGGCGGTATGTTTTGTGTTATTTCAAATCCTTTCCCTTTCACTTCTGTTATTTGGTTAACATTATCAACACCATCAGTTAAGTGAACCATGATTTCTTTTGCCGCCGTTACATGGGGTGGTACGACATCATTAACACTTGCACTAATACATTTTTCATCTTCACTACCTTCATTAACAAGTTTACAACTTTGGCCTAAACTTTTACAACGATATTCACTACATGCTTTCCCTTCATCTTGACATAAATCACAGTTATCTCC
>Ga0209992_10000116_pt1 | contig 114767 bp, 101 predicted proteins | sample 2SBtaG_2_FD_182564 | JGI IMG/M metagenome (GOLD analysis project Ga0209992, IMG submission 182564) | Deep subsurface microbial communities from Kolumbo volcano to uncover new lineages of life (NeLLi) - 2SBTROV12_ACTIVE470 metaG (SPAdes)... | ecosystem: Environmental > Aquatic > Marine >... | reverse complement strand
TCAAGTAACTTTGGAAAAACTCCCCACCTGGCCCAATCGCAGGATTGATGAACTCCTACCATTGGCACCCGAATACATCAATCAGATCAACCATAATAAAATCTAGGTGGTTGCGCTGGACGCTTACGGTCGAACGATCCAAAGAAATGGGTGCTTCGGCGGTACTATTAACCAAGCAACTGCTCAGCGATGGATTGATTGAAAAATTGTCGAGCCATGCGCTATCGCTGGGTCTGACGCCGTTCATCGAGGTGGGTTCTATCAAAGAAATTGAAACTCTTAGGCTAGATTCCCACGCGATATTGGCGATTTGTAACCGCGATATTACAGTAAAGGAAACCGATGACGGAGGAATCGATAAAAGTCTGGCGTTGTTGAAAGCTGCTAAAACTACAGGCGCCGGTGCAATCGTAAGCGCTAGCGCGATCGGAAGCGCTTCTGATGCTAAATATCTGATTGAAACCGGATTCGATGGATTGTTGATCGGAACCGCTTTTTTACTAGCCGAAAATCTTAGCGAAACACTAGATGGGTTTCGAACTTGTTTAAGTCATTCAAGGATAGAAAATGAAAAACACGAATTCCGAAGTACAACTTCAAGCAACAATGCAGGTCAAAATTTGCGGCATGACATCCGCCTCTGAGTTACGTTTACTTGATCGGTCGGGGGTTGATTTTGCGGGTATCTGGTTCAATGTTCCAAGTGGAAGGTACTCGCTGAATAAGGAGCAATTCGTCGCGTTAGCGCGTACGCCATTGAGCCAGTTAAAATGCATCGGGGTGACCACGGAAAGTAATCCGGACATTATCGCTCAATACGTTCGGGAATCTGGGGTGATGGGGGTTCAACTGCAGGGTTTTCAGCTGCCCAAAGAGGTGTCATTCATTAAGCGACGTCTCCCCGATCACGTCTCGCTGCTCAAAGTTTTGCATATCCAAAAAGGTAAATGTTTGGAGCGCCCGTTGTTATTGGAATATGCCAACTGTGGTGCTGACGCATTTATTTTGGATAATTTTATTTCCAGAGAACAGTCTGGAAGTACTGGCCAACGAATCCCTACATCTACAGTGCTGGAATTGATCAACAGTTTCGGGACAGATCGACTGTTTTTGGCCGGGGGCATGGACGAGGAAGGTATACGTTATGTGAGATCGCAAATTCCATTGCGCGGTGTCGATATCGATACCGGCGCCAGAATTGCTTCACAAATCAACGGGGACCGGGTGCGTAATATTGTTTCGGCTGCGCGCGATATTATCAATTAATGGGGCTGGTATGTTAGGCAAAGAACTTGAAAATTTGATGCTGGCCCGGCGCCAACAATGTAAGACAGAGTTGATTTTTTTCGTTAATGCGGGTGATCCCAATTTGGCTATCACTTATGAAATGTTGTCGATTCTGGCCCATCGGGGTGTAGCGGCGGTCGAATTGTGCGTACCTTTCCCAAGATCCTTAACCGATGGACCGCTGATTCGTCGTTCGCATCAGCGCGCTCTAGAGGCGAGCACGGTGGATTTGACCGAGGTGCTTAAATTGGCGAAACGTGCTCGGAAAAATCTGGGTTTGTCGATTGTTTTACTGGCGGACTATGGGCACACGGTGCAACCGCTGGGCATGGATGAATTTTTGTATCGCTGTGTTGACGCGGAGGTCAGCGCGACGTTGATCCATTGCCTTCCACCGGTTTGGCGTTCCGAATACGTGCAGCAATCTGCCCAATATGGAATTGGGCGAATCATGAGTTTTTTTGCCGGTTCGGACGAAGCGACCCGAAATGCAGCTTATCAGGAAGCCATGGGTTATTTGTACGTTGTATCGCGCTTCGGGCGGACCGGCAACAAGGTGAATTTTGATCGATCTGTTCTGGATCAGCTGGCGGCGATTCGTAACCAGACACAAAAACCTCTTGCGGTTGGTTTCGGAGTCAAGAACGCGACCGATATCAGCGTTTTGCGGGCAGTTGGAGCAGATGCGGTTATCATCGGGAGTGCGGCTACGGCAATAGTCGAGAAGCAACTGGCAACACCAAAAAATATTGCCGGTGAATTTGATCGGCTCGTTGTGGAATTTAGTCAGGTATGCAGAGATTCGGCGGATTTGAACGATTCGATTCGACGGTTTGTTTAGGCCGGATTGTATAGAAAAATGGACAGAATTTTGGAGGAAAATATGCAGGATTTAGCGCGGCAAAATACACTTAAAGCTACCGAGTTTTTGGATTCGGATAGCGATACAGTCCGCGATTTTACGCAAAAAATAGTCGGAAGCGAAGATGATCCGGTGCAGCAGGCGATCAAGTTATTCTATTTTGTACGGGATAAAATACGTTACGACGTTTACGGTATCGATATGACACGCCTCGGCTTGAAAGCCAGCTCGATAATTAAAAACCGCGCCGGGTTTTGTATCCACAAGTCTATAGTATTTGCGGCAGCGTGCAGAAGCTTGGGTATTCCCAGCCGATTGGCGTTTTCGGATGTTCGTAATCATATCAGTACGCCGGCGCTCAAGGCGTTAGTGGGTGGTGATGTATTCCACTATCATGCCTATGCTGAAGTCTATTTAAAAGGTCGATGGGTCAAAGCGACACCCGTTTTTAATCTGATGCTGTGTTATTTATTCGGAATCGCTCCATTGGACTTTGATGGCGTAAACGACGCAACACTGCAACCCTTCGATAGCGAAGGTAATAAGAGTCTGGAATTTATAGAGTTCCACGGTAGTTTTGACGATGTTCCGTACGCGCAATGCATTTCTGCGCTAAAACAGCATCATCCCCGATTGTTTCTAGACAACGGCAAGACCGCCCGGGGTGATTTACCCAAAGAAGCTGCGGCTAGCTCGAGCTAGTATTGATGTGCATATATTTTTCAATCGCGTCAATGTTGATTCCGGCATCATCGGAGTATTAACCAATGCATTGTGATTCTATACACGATCTGCGATCGGCCATTGCGTTTTTGGACAATTGTACAGGAGAGCTGGAAACGTTATCCCAGCCGGTCGACGCCTTCTGTGAAATGGGTGCGATCTACGCTAAGAAAGGGGGGGGTGTTCCGGTTAAACCACCGACCAAAGCAGGACCTGTCATGCTATTCCAGCGCGTGCTTCCTGCAAACCGACCTGCAGTTGTGGGTGTATTCGGGACGCGTGAAAGATGCGCATCGTACATTGGTAGCGAAACGGATCGCATAGCCGATAAACTTATAGAATCCGCGCGCGATCCGATTGAACCGCGAGTGACTCGGGATGCGCCGGTGCAAGAATGCGTGATTCGAAATAATATCGATCTACGCAAAATACCAATCGCAACGACGACATCGGCGGATGCAGGACCTTACATCACGATGGGTCTTTCTATGGCAAAGGATCCTGTCGACGGCGGCCGAAACATTTCGGTTCACAGAATGTGTGTACAGGGGCCGGATACACTAACGATCTGGATGGTGCCAGGTCGCCATCTGGAATCTTTTTTCCTGGCAGCCAAAGCTGGCGGTAAAGCACTGCCTATAGCAATCCATATTGGATTAGATCCAGCTGTTTACATCGCTTCGTGCTGTCCAAGCCCGCTAGTTCCATTGGGATTTAACGAATTAGATATCGCTAGTCGGATTCGAGACCGTGCCTTCGAAATTTCACCCTGTATATCGATTGATGCGGATTGCATCAGCCACGCTGAATATGTTCTGGAAGGTGAGATTATCGACCAGATTATGCCCGAGAGCCAAAGCTCTGCTTACTCGTTGCCGGAATTTTTGGGCTATAACGGAAAGGTTCACCCCGGACTACCGGTTGTTAAAATTAAAGCCATTACGCATCGGGCCAATGCGCTATATCAAACGGTTATTGGTCCGGGATACGAGCAGTCCAATCTGTTGGCATTCGGCTTGGAGGCCGCCATCCTGAATTTTCTCAGAAATGATGTTTCACCGAGAGTAATGAATGCCTACTGCAGTCCGGCAGGCGGTGGCTATTTGTTGTTGTTTCTGCAGTTCGAAAAGAGAAGCGATCAAGACGATGGTATGGTTCGGCAGGCCGCTCTTGCAGTATTTGGTGTATTTAAAATGATAAAGCAGGTGGTTTTGGTCGATGACGATGTCGACCTTTTTAGCGAACAAGATGTGTGGTGGGCCATGACAACCCGGTTTCAGGTCGACCAGGACTTAATTACGCTGAGCAACGTCCAGGGTTTTCCGCTGGATCCCAGCCAAAGTCCGGACTATTCGCAGAGCATAACCAGCCCAGGCCTAACCGCCAAAGCAATATACGATTGCACTGTACCGTATCGGCTTAAGGATGTTTTCAGACGGGCTGAGTTTTCATAAGAGATTTGGACAAGATATTGCGACCGATCGCGAACGGCGGTTGAGCGCAATTTCTAATTGGAGGTTTAGTTTTTAGATTGCCAAAGGAATGGTATATCAGTCGGTTCGAAATGAAATTGGTCAAGGGATGATGACTTGTAAAAAAAAATTGAAGTTAGTATTGGGGCTATGTGCCATTTTTGGTTACGGCGATCGGGTTTGGAGTTACGAACAACCCGGTGTGAATCTAGGATTTACCAGTTTTCTCGACGGCGGTGTTCCAGCGGGCCCGGGTTTTTATTTTTCTCAGTATTTGCAGTTATATTCGAGCAATGATTTTGCCGATCGAAATGGTGATAACAATCGGTTGTTTCCAACAGCCGATCCAGAATTAACTGCATGGATTAGCCTTTCGCAGTTTATTTATCTTTCCGACCAAGATATTTTATTCGGCGGTTCCTGGGGTTTAGATGTAGTCGTACCGTACATTAACCTCGATGTGGATTTTGATTCAACCGGCCCTATTTCGGCAAACCGAGGCGGATTAGGCGACATTGTGATTGGACCGTTTTTGCAGTGGGATCCGATCATGGGAGATGACGGGCCGCTGTTTGTTCACCGTTTGGAGCTTCAATTTATCGTGCCTAGCGGCAAATATAGTAACCGGCACAGCTTGAATCCGGGATCGAATTTTTTTTCGTTCAATCCTTATTGGGCTGCCACATTGTTTATAACGCCAAAACTGACCGCATCGACGCGGTTGCATTATTTGTGGAATGACAGAAATAATGATCCATCGTTGCAGGCTGCACCCAATTCCCCGTTTTTCGGCGCCGATTCCGTTCAGGCGGGCCAAGCGATACACCTAAATTTCGCGGTTTCCTACGAAGTACTACCGAAGCAGCTTCGCGTTGGACTGAACGGGTATTATTTACAGCAAATTGGTGATACCAAGGTGGATGGGCGCAATGTTGGCGGTAGTCGAGAGCGGGTGTTGGGTTTGGGACCGGGCATGGTGTACCATTTTTCCCAGGGTACGCATTTGTTTGTAAATACCTATTTTGAAACTGCGGTCAAGAACCGGCCTTCGGGGTCGCGCTACACCCTTAGATTGGTACATCATTTTTAACGGCTGCGGCTTATTGCATACTATCTTTAGCCACAGTCTGACCTTTAAGGTGGTTGTTACGAACGAACATCACAATAAAAGTGGACATTGCCGTTACAACGACCCAGATGAATGAATTTACGAAAGTACTGTCATGCATGGTTTGCGAGAAAATTGACAACGGTAAAACAATAAGTTTTGTGAGTATAGTGAAACTGCCCTGAAAGCAAATAAAGCCTAACGCTGCCCAAACCCAAGCATTTTTTCCGATTTCACGTGCGGTAATAAAAAACCAGACCGCTGTTACAATAGAGAAAAGACCACTGATCATAACGCCTCCTACCGGGTATTTGAAATATCGCAGCTGATTTAATCAATCGATCGATTTGGAATCAACAGAATACCAGCATAAAAAAATCCTTGCCCGAGATCAAATCCTAGTGGCCGGTATCTGCTATTTTTAATAGATGTCGACGCTGACGCGAACTTGGCTTGACGAATCAAACGGGTATTGCGATATTTCTATGAACCATTTAAGCGTTAAAGAACCTAAGTTCCGAGCCGATTGAATAGAAGTTCTAAGCATTTTTTATCAGAGGGTTGCTCATAATATGAATCGTTGGAAAGCATCAGGCATTCACTTGTCTATTTGTGCGTTGATTGCATTGACCGTAGTTATGGTCATGTTATTTGTATGGTATCCGGATCCTTATTTCCAATCGCTGGGTGGGAAGAAGTTGATCATGATTATTATTGGCGTCGATGTGGTGTTAGGTCCGTTATTGACCTGGATCATTTATAAACCGAAAAAGAAGGGTTTAAAGTTTGATTTGTCGGTTATTGCAACAATCCAATTGGTAGCTTTGGTCTATGGCGTTAACGTGTTGTTTCAAGAACGACCGGTTTACGTCGTTTTCGTCAAAGACCGTCTTGAAGTGGTCTCGGCGAGCGACGTCGATAAGGAGTCCTTGAGTAAAGCCGCAATCGATAAATATCAATCGTTGCCACTTACCGGGCCTGAACTTGCAGTTGCATTAATGCCAAAAGATCCTGTGGAGCGCGAGAAAATACTGTTTTCTTCGCTCGATAAAGGGCGCGATATTCAAAGTTTTCCAGAGCATTTTGTTCCGTATCAAGAGCAAACTGATCAGATACTAAAAAGAAGTCAGTCCCTGGAATTGTTGCGCAAAACCAGACCGGAAAGCGCATCATTGATTAGTGGATTGTTGGATCGGTTGAATGTTGATGAAAAAGAATTGTCGTTTTTGCCTATGCATACCCAACGTGGAGACTATCTAACCGCAGTAATCGACCGGTCGGACGCGAAGCTTTTGGATATTATCGAGTTTGACCCATGGCCCGAGGGTTCCTGAGGATTGTTCAAAATTGATGCTCGCGATTGGTTTCCGGTTAAATTGACTTTCGTAAGGACGTCTATCTGTCTACCCTACGCAGAACCGAGAGAAGCCGTTAAGTATCTTTTGCGAGGTACGGCCAAGGGTCGGCTTACTGCGACTGTTTTGCTATGAAATTTCCTTCAGTAGTTGCACTTGGTTGAAAAACAACGCGATTCTAAGTATCTTGTAGCATATGGCGGTGAAGACTAGATTGAAGGATACGGGTTTCATTGGTTTTGCGCTAACGTTGTTGTTCATTAGCGGCTGTTCATCCAAAGCACCGGAAGCGGTTGATGACCGCATATTAAGCCCGGCGCAATTAAAAGCTCAGAGTGTTCAGGTTCGATCAAAGTGGCGTAGGACATTGCAGTGGAATAATTCCTGTGAGGATGCGTTTCAAGCTAGCTATGTTGGCCAGCAGTCTGGTGTTCAGGTTTACAAAGCGGACAACACCGTAGAATTGGTATCGGTGCTTTGTTCGGCTGGGGCCTATCAACCTTCATTTGTATATTTTCTGTTAGCAAAACACAAATCCGGCGTTACAGCGCAAGCGATAAATTTCCCTATATACGCTTCGGATGACGGCTGGAACATGAATCGAAGTGTGCAAACCGAAATTTGGGGTGAGCCGATATTTGATTCTGAGCGCGTAGAGCTTAATATATTGAATGTGGCCAGACAGTCGGGTGATTGCGGAAGCTGGGCGGTTTATAGTTTGGAACAAGCTAGCGCAGAGTTGATGGAATTATGGGCGCTATTTCCTTGTCCGCAAAATATTGAAGCACCCGCCGAACAGAAGATCGGTGTGCCACCAGCAGGTTGGGTCAGGGTTGACCATGAGTTGATCCTGGAATAATCAATTCAAAAGGAGGGCTGGCGTGGAAATTAACCATACCACATTTTTCAACGGGTATAGGGGAGCATTCGGTCGTTTGCGGCAGGATATGGTCACGGGGATAGAGTTGTTAGGTCGGCAAATGGAAGCCGACAAGCAAATCAAAAATATTCGTTGGGCCGCGTATATGTTGGCGACGGTAAAACACGAATGTGCCGATACATGGCGACCAATCACGGAGCGCGGGCGCAAATCTTATTTTGACAAATACGACGCGGGTACTCGAATCGGTAAACGTTTGGGTAATACCGAATCTGGCGATGGTTGGAAATACCGCGGCCGGGGCTATGTTCAGATTACCGGTCGGGCGAATTATCAGCGACTGAGCAAGGCGCTCAAGCTCCCCTCTGCTGAAAACCTAGTCGACCATCCCGATAACGCGCTAATACCTGCGGTCGCATACGACATTATGTCATTTGGAATGAGAAATGGGGCGTTTACCGGAAAGAAATTGGCCGCTTATTTGTCGGCTGATAAAGTCGACTATAGAAATGCACGCAGAATTATCAACGGAACCGATCAATGGCGGCTCATCAAAGGCTACGCAGAGAAGTTCGAGGATATTTTGCGAAGCAGTATGAAATAAAGCTGTTTATTGCCGCACCGATAAGTGTTGGTTGAAATTTCTCTGGTGTAGGTAGGCTTCGACAGGATAGGTCTTTTGGGCCGGTCTGTAAGTCGATAAAAGAGCCGATCTAGTTTTGTTCGTGATTGAAATCGTGTATAGCGGCTAGCATAGAACCCTCAATTCGATGTCCTATGATCAGACTGGCCAAACCAGCGGCGAATAGGAAAAAGGATACTAAAGGCAGGCAGTCGACAAACATAACTCCGATAACAAACATTAACGCAGCCAAAATGTGGAGCGCAATGTTGACCGGGTGTGTATGAATTTTGAGGAATAGTCTCAATAACTTCATGTTGCTCGACGATCTTGGGTTACTGTATTGATAAATCGTATTGCTACTCTATGCGAAAAGCAAGTCGTGATTCGGATTGTGGGAAATCGTTCTATTTTAAACCATTGTGCGATTAAGTGACCGTACCTTTAGTGCAAGGTTAGCGGTGTATCGTTGATTAGTTAGTGATTTTTTGCAAAAAAAATCACCGGCATTGGGATGAAAGGACTGCTGATTGGTTGTTTATCGATCACGCGGTACACGGCTGTTTCAGTTGAAACGGGGTAGGATTGCGCGCCCTTGTAAATCCCCAATGCAGAACCCCGATGCCGGTGAATAAGTCGAAGAGATTATGCGTTTAGATATTAGCAATTCTAGGGCCAACTAAGAGTATTCAATAATAATCAATAATATATGGAATTGTTAAGTGGCATAGAGTATCGGCAATGCGGCAATACACCGATCTGATTGGTCATTTGCCCTAAATGAACTGAGTGGATAAACAACGGATCATCTATGAGCCAATAAAGGATTAGAGCGCTGTCCGGCAGCAAGTACCGTTGCCCGGTAGATCTTCAATAACGGCTACGAAAACCTTGTGAATCTATACCATCGATATTGTTTTCCTCATTTGGTTGATTTCGCCTGTGCTTCACCGCACATTGAAATCCAGCGTGAAAAGATCGTGCCGTTGGCGAGAGGGCGAGTCCTGGAACTCGGTGTTGGATCTGGCCTCAATCTGGCGCATTATGAAACCAACCGGGTAAAATCTATTTGCTGCGTGGAACCATGTTTGGGAATGCAGAAAATAGCCGAAAAGAACCTGCGAAGATTGGCTATTCCTTACCAGTGGATTACCGCTTTGGGTGAAAATATTCCACTCGAAAATAACTCTTTCGATAGCGTGGTTATGACCTATACCTTATGTTCCGTAGCAGATTGGGGGGCAGTGCTGTTGGAATTGCGGCGGGTTCTTAAACCAGGGGGTAAATTATTGTTCAGCGAGCATGGATTAGCACCGGACTCGACTATAGCGAATTGGCAAAACCGTTTGTGCCCGATCTGGAAAGTAATCGCGGGCGGATGCAGACTGAACAGGAATGTAGCTGATTGTTTGGTGACCGGAGGTTTCGAGATCGCGGCTCTAGAATCAGCCTACCTTCCCGGAATGCCCAAATTGGTTGGTTTTAATTATACTGGTATCGCTATAAATGCATGCGGCTGAATGGTTTAGCCAATCGTTTATGACGCAGTGTAAATAGCCTAGGCTATAAGCAGCAAAAATGTCCCTGCATACCCCGATGCCCAACAAAATCCTAATCGTAGAAGACGAGCCATCAATCGCTGATAATATTGTATATGCGTTAGCTTCTGAAGGTTTTGAACCACACTGGTGTGCCACCGGGGAACAAGCTTTGGATTGGCTTTCGAAAATGGAATTCAATTTGATTATCCTCGACGTGGGTTTGCCGGACATTAATGGATTTGAGCTTGCGAAGTCGATTCTTAGCGACATAGATATCCCGATCGTCTTTGTAACCGCGCGTTCGGATGAGATCGACCGGGTTGTTGGGCTAGAACTAGGCGCGGACGATTATGTAGTTAAGCCGTTCAGTCCCCGGGAATTGAGCGCACGGGTTAAAGCGGTGCTTCGGCGTAGTGAAAAGAATAGTGTTTCATCCGACCCGGTGCGGGTAAAACATGAAAGTGTGTTCGAAATTGACGCGATGCGCGTTCAGATAAAATATCGACAGACGATCCTTAAATTATCGCGAACCGAATATAGATTGCTAATGTTGTTGGTCGAGTCGCCGGGGCGAGTGTATACCCGCGAACAATTGATGGATTATGCTTGGGATCACGCGGGAATCAGTCTGGAACGTACAGTGGATACCCATATCAAAACGATTCGGCAAAAATTAAAGGCAATTTCGGACGATATCGATCCAATCGTAACCCACCGGGGTGTGGGTTATTCTCTGCGCGACCCGCTATGAGTATCAGGCGGCGTATTTTTCTAGGGATAATATTACTGTTCGGCGTTGGGTTTTATTTTTTGATTACTTTTATCATCGATGATATCGAACTGCGCTACCGCGAATCAACCGAAGAGCCGTTGGTGGATACCGCGCGCGTTCTTGCTTCTGTTGCGGCGGAAAGCGCGCAAAATGGACGAATAAATACGGATCTGTTCCGCGCAAGTTTCGTTGATATTTATGCACAGAGATTTTCTGCGCAAATATTCGGGTTGATTAAAACGCGTGTTGATTTGCGAGTTTATATTACCGATAGAGCGGGTTTAGTAATATTCGATTCGGATGCTGGACGCGATGAAGGCTCAGATTATTCCCAGTGGCGTGACGTTTACCGGACGCTACGGGGGGGCTACGGTGCACGAACCTCGGTGAGCTTCAAAGACCCCGATATCAAAATGTTGTATATCGCATCGCCCATTGTGATCGATGGCGATATTATCGGCGTGTTGTCGGTTGGCAAGCCAACCTACAGTTCGAACCAATTCGTCGAGGCAGCGCAACGTGAATTAATCATCGGCGGTGCGGCGGTTTGCCTCGCGTTGATAACCATAGGCTTGCTTTTGGGGTTATGGGTCACCCGACCGATTCAACAGCTTACTGTTTATGCGCGCGATGTGCGTGACGGTAAACGGGTCAAACTACCTGCATTGGGCCGCGGTGAGATGGCGGAATTGGGCCTTGCTTTCGAACAAATGCGCGATGCGCTGGAAGGTAAGCGCTATGTAGAAAATTATGTGCAGACGCTAACGCATGAAATAAAAAGCCCGGTATCGGCGATCCGTGGGGCCGTTGAATTATTGAGTGAGGATCTTCCTGCCGAACAGCGCCAAACCTTTCTTGAGAACATTGGAGTCGAATCAGAGCGTATCGCCAGAATCGTCGAAAATCTGTTGTTGTTAACGTCGTTAGAGTCAAAGCGTGAAATTGACCAGTTTGATCATATTTCCATAGATGAAGTGTTGGAAGATATCGAGCAAACGCTAAAACCGTTGCTCGAGGCCAAGCGATTGACAATGACCATTGATGGGGTAAAGGATTGTTCCTTGAGGGCCGAAGCATTTTGGGTTCGTCAGGCGTTAATAAACTTGCTGCAAAATGCCATAGAGTTTAGTCCGAGGGATGAAATTATCGAAGTAATAGTCAGCAAGGATGCAGTTGCAATTCATTTCGAAATACGGGATGCGGGCTCGGGTATACCCGAGTATGCGCTAGACCGTATTTTTCAAAGGTTTTACTCGTTGAAACGGCCGGATACCGGGCGAAAGAGTTCGGGATTGGGTTTGAGTCTTGTCAAAGAGATTGTCAATTTACACGGTGGATCTGTATCGATATCTAACCGCACTGGCGGCGGCACGACGGCGAGGTTGAATTTTCCATTGAACGGGTAGCGCCTTGTAACACTATGGCGCTCGCAACAACGAATTGTGAAAAATTAGAAGTCTGAAGATTAGGAAAATCATCGTGGCTATCAGAAAATAGAATGCGATGACTGTTCGCGGTTAAATGTCGAAAAAATTTACACTGTGTTTAAAAACAAAAGCCCTGGAAAGCCAGGGCCAAGTAAGACTTCATCTTTTTTTAGATGAAATCTATCGCGCAGAGGAGAAAAACCTGTGTCGATTGCTGAAAAAGCCAATCCCTAGAAGACCGATTGATAAAAGTGTAATCAACCCGGGTTCGGGTATTGATGCGATTTCTAATTGTGGTTGAATAGGGTCGCTTGAGATCGGCTCTGTAGAAAGCGATTTTGTTGCTGCGTTTGTAGGCGTTATGACGTCTGATCCTACGGATGAGGCGTTGTTCGGGTCAATATTGCTCAGAACATTACTTAAACTCTCATTAATTCCTTGGATCTCCGAGGTTACCGAGGGCTTATCGCCAGAAGTCCATAAATTATCGAGTTGAATATTTTCGCCTAATGAGGAATTCACAGAAAAAATCATTTCCTTGGCGTAATTTGCGTTGCCAATCATCTTGGTCAACATGGCTGCGCTAGATCCCGTGAAACTTTGAGTCTGACCCTCGAAGCTGGCGGGTCCGGCCCAGGTATAGGTTATCGAGCCTGCCTGCACTGATGTAGACGCATAAAGGCAGAACAATGCTAAACCAAGATACAGATTTAATTTTTCCTTCATTTTCCCTCCTACAGAAGAAATCAAAAAATCAAACTAGAGCAATGCAGTATCAATGCCAAACTGATAAAGTGCTTAATTAATAAGATGATATAAGTTTTTTGCGTGCACAGCGTTGATGTTTTTCTAAAAAGTGTAAAAAAACCTGACAGCCTTCAGTTTTGTTGCGCGTGACATTAAATTGAATTTACTAAATTTCACAATAAATTGGAATCAATATTTTAACCGTAGAGTTAAAACTTGCATGTAAACGAATATTCGCAGAATAGCGACATTATCAATAATCAACGCAAGTATCCTTGCGCTCAGGTCTATAAATAGAAGTTTTTAAGAATTTGTTCTTGCGGGAAAACATGGTCGCCGAAGAAATCGTCCCTCCACGATTTCATGGGGATGGTAAAGCCTTTTTTCTTTCGATCGACAATGCCTTCCGGTAGTAAATCGGAAAAGGTCTGTTTGAGAAGTCCTTTTGGTACGCTGCCGGGTAATCGTATGTCGTCCGGAAGAGAAAAGGAGAATTCTATAATCTGCTTGCAAATAAATGGGACGCGGGCTTCCAGAGAAACCGCCATACTGGTTCTATCGACTTTAGTCAAAATATCTTCGGGTAGGTAGCTATGGAAATCCAAATGTTGCAACCGACTAAAGGTCGGAAGCTCGGGTCGATAATATTGGCGAAAAAACCAATAATCATCGTAGTCGCCGGGTATGTTGAATTGATTCCGGTATCGATGTTTTTCATCCTTGAGCATGCCACCCAGTAATCGGGTATGCAATTCCAGGTCATTGAGGAAAAAGCGACGTTCCAGATTACTGAACGCTTTAGCTATCTCTTTGCCGTGGAAATGTTGTTTAGCCCATGCATTAGCGGTTTTTAACGAATGTAGCTTAGAAATCGCGCCACGATTCATTTTGGCGAACTTAAAATAATGTACGTACCCGCCAAAAATTTCGTCGCCGCCATCTCCAGTCAATACCACCGAGACTTGTTGTTTGGCCAGTTTAGAAACCATATACGTGGGTAGCGCTGAGGTATCGGCGTGCGGTTCGTCGAACCAGTCTTTGAGTTTTGCATATAAGTTTATGCTCTGTTCACGCTGCATGATTTCGCAGCGGTGTTGGGTTCGGTGCATCCGCGCAACCGATTCGGCGAAGCCGCTTTCGTCGTAGCCAGCCACATCAAATCCAATGGTATAACTATTGATTTTATTGGAAACTTGAGACGCGGCGCCGACGACAACGCTGGAGTCGATTCCGCCGCTCAGAAAAAAACCAACCGGTACGTCGCTGACCATGTGTGCGTCGATACTGTTTACGACTAACGCCTTCAGTTGTTCCCGGGCCTCTGCCAAATTGATCCTTTGCGTTGCTGTCGGCAAACTCCAGAAACGTTTTTTTGTGAATTGCCTGGTTGTCAGATCAAAGCAAGCGTAATGAGCCGCTTCGAGCTTGTATATGTCTCGATAGAGTGATTTGGGCGGTGGTATGTATAGATAGGTCAGGAAGTCGTACAACGCGGTGTAGTCGTATTGTAGTTGATCGCTGCCGATGTATTTTCGCAAAGCTTTAAGTTCGGAAGCCCAACCGAATTGTCCGTCGGCGAGGTAATAATAAAGGGGTTTGATTCCGGCGATGTCTCTGGCCAGGTATATTTGATTGCTGCGGGGATCGAAAATTGATATCGCGTACATACCGTCTATACGAGCGAGTAAACCGTCGATACCCCAAGCCTGATAGCCGTGCAAAATGACCTCGGAATCCGATTGGCTTTTGAATGGATATTGGTTACGCAATTGCTTGCGTAACTCCTGGAAATTGTATATTTCGCCGTTAACTGCGATCACAACGCCGGTTTTCTTATCCACCATGGGCTGGCGTCCGTTTTCGGACAAATCCAAAATGCTGAGCCTGCGATGGCCGACATACAGATTGGGATCGAACCATTCTCCAGATTGGTCTGGACCTCTATGTGTTAGAGTGTCGAGCGCTATTCGTGCACGCTCAAGATTGGGCTGGGTCATGCCGAAAAGGCCGCACATATTGGATTGATTTGCTCGCTTGTAGTTTTTAAGAATTAGGTGACGTTGCGATCGAAGGCAAAAGTTATTTGGAGAGGTCTAAGAACCTGTTCAAGATCTTGAGGAAGGGATGCAGCGAACGCAAAAGTAGATGAAAAAACGCAGCATACGGGAGTCTTTGAGTATTTTGAGTCCACTTTTACGGCAGTGGCGCGCTTTTCAGCGAGATCTTGAACAATTTCTAAGCGATGTCCAATCTATTGAATTAGGAGCTTGATCGATCGGCGATGGTAGTGCAATCCGCTGGTGCCTGCAAGTCTACGCCCGCCTGAAACCCCCGCACAAGTTATACATTTCGCGTGTCTGACGCGATCTCTTCACTTAGGGTGACGTATTTCCGTGGAAAGATCGTTGCGGATTGGTTAGCATACTGGATTTTTAAGTTTGGCGTTTGCGATTGGTCCAACGGTTTGCTGCGTGGGTCGAGAAACGCTTTTAATTGGCGAGTGGAATATGCCTGAAAGAGTATTGTTTATCTCACCCCACCCCGACGATGTGGAATTTGCTGCGGGGATGACGCTTTTGTCACGTTTGGATCAGGGCGATACGATCAAATCTTTGGTCATTTGTCTGGGAAATAATCCCGCTGAACATGATACGAGAGAGGAAGAAATTAACCAGGTCAGGGAATCTTATCCTTACGAGGTCGGTTTGCTCGACCGCTCCGCGCCGGACGATTTACACGCGCTAATTGTTAAACTGGAAGCCGAAATAAAAGCATACCAACCCGACGTGCTTTATTTGCCTTTCGGAGAAGACCGGCACCAGGATCATAAAATTGTTTCGGAAGCCGCGTCGATCGCCGGACGAACCGTCGCCAACCGATTTTATTATTGCACACCATCCACCAAGCGCTTCGAAGCGACCAATTATTTTATTGGTAATGCTGAATTGTTGGAGCGAAAAATTTCTTTGTTGGCGTGTTTTTTCTCGCAACGGGCTAAAGCTTATTTGTCGCCCAACGAGATCAAAGCCTACGCACAAACCAACGGTAGAAATGCATTGTTATACAGCGATGGTGTTCATTATGCGGAACCTTATATCACTCAGACTCTAGATTTCGCCAGGAATACCGCTACGCGAAAAACTCCAGCCAACGATTTAGAATTTGATCAAAGTTTTCTGCCGCGGGCGTATGCCCGGGTTGCGCAACTATTGGCACCGTTTGTCGATAGCGAGCACATTACAGGCAAGACTTATCCTTGGGAAATTATCCAGTTGTTGGGTGAACAGGATTTTTCCAATAGCGTCGCTAGCCGGGTGGAATCGACCCCCGGTTTGCGTATCGAAGGTGATGTCTATGCCGAACCGGGGGCGAAGCTACCGTTGACCGGCGTGATTCAAGGGCCTGTATACCTATGCAAAAATGCGGAATTACAGGAATACAGCGTCGTAATGGGACCAACATTTATCGCTTCCGGTGCTCGGGTTGGCTATCATTCCTCGGTGCGCGCTTGTTTGCTCGCGCCGGGTGTTCAGATTGGGCAGCGGGTCGATTTGACCCGGGCAATTATATTGGACAATTCGATGTTGTCGCACGGGAATACCGTCGGGGATTCGTTTATCGGCCAGGATTGCTGGCTAGCCGGAAAGACCGATGTTGCAAATCTTCGGGTGGACCGGCGACCGGTAAAAGCGAATATCGGTCCCAAACGTTATACGACTAACGGCAAGTACGGCGCGACTATCGAAGACGGCGTGAAGTTTCCGGCATTGGTGGTGATGCTGCCCGGGTCTTACGTGACGCCAAAACTTCGTTTGCAAATCAGAGATCTGGTCAGCGGTAACCGCGTGCATAAGGGCAGATAAAATAAACCACATGGGTTGTAGTTTATTCATCCGTCTATCATACGAATTTTGTAATGAAACTGGCTTTCTGCTTATTCAAATATTTTCCGTACGGGGGATTGCAGCGAAAAATGCTGAATATTGCCCACTTATGCCAAGACCGTGGATTTGCTATCGATATCTTCACGCGTAGTTGGGAAGGGCCGCGCCCGGAAAACATGATGATACGTCAGGTCGATGCAAAAGGCTGGAGTAACCATGCCAAAAACGAAGCTTATGTTAGATCGGTAAAGCCTTTATTGGAACGAGGCCAATATGATGCGGTCGTTGGCTTCAACCGTATGCCGGGATTGGATATATATTATGCCGCGGACGCTTGCTATATCGCCCGCATAAACCGGACTAAATCCTGGTTATATCGAATAACGCCAAGGTATAGGCACTTCGTCAAGAACGAAAGGGCTGTTTTTTCCCCGGATGCGGACGTTAGGTTGATGTTGCTTTCGAACGTCGAGCAAGACAATTTTATGGCATGGTATAACACACCGGCGGATCGATTCCACATTTTGCCTCCGGGGATCAGCAGGGACCGCATGGCACCGGACAATGCCGCCGAGATCCGATCCCAGTGGCGCGCGGAATTCGCGGTGCGGGATGAGGACAAGGTCGTCTTGATGGTGGGTTCCAATTTTGCTGGTAAAGGATTGGGACGAACTTTATTGGCCATTGCGGCGTTACCCCCAGAGCAGCGTGATCGACTGCGAGTGATGGTTATCGGCAAAGACAAACCCGAGCCATTCCTGAGAATGGCTACGAAGCTGGGGCTTGAAAGAAACCTACAGATTTTTCTGGGTCGCGACGATGTGCCGCGTTTTTACCTGGGAGCGGATTTGTTTGTGCACCCGGCGCATGAAGGGGAAACAGCGGGTAACGTCATTGTCGAGGCGATGATTTCAGGGTTGCCGGTTTTGGTCACCGAATCTTGCGGTTATGCCTACCATGTCGAAAAAGCCGATGCCGGCGTGTTGATACGCTTGCCGTTCCGACAAAAGGACTTCAACGAAAAATTGCAGACGATGCTGGTGTCGGAACAACGCGCAGCCTGGGCCAGAAACGGTATCGAATACGGACGCAGTGAAGATTTGTATAGCTTGCCCCAAGTTGCAACCGATCTGATCGAGGCGGCCGCGCTGGAAAATGCCAACCGCAAGGACCTGCAAGCGGATTTTAAAGACTGAATATTCGCGTATTTTCTTTATTTGGAAGAAACCATGAGCCAAGCCAAAGTAACTGTTCTGGTGCCGAATTATAAAACGCTGGATCTGACCAAGATCTGTCTGCGTTTGTTGCGCAAAAACACCCATTCGGATCTGATCAACGTGATTGTGATCGATAACGAGTCAAACGATGAATCTACCGATTATCTGCGCGGTTTAGACTGGATCGATCTAATCGAGCGCCCAGCCGTTCCGGGCGAAAGCGGTGGTATGGCGCATGCAAGAGCCCTGGACCTCGGATTGGCGAGGGTTGAAACACCGTTCGTCATGTCGATCCATACCGATACCTTCATTCATCATCCCGGGTGGTTGGATTTCCTGTTAGGCGAGATACAAAAATCCGAAGATATCGCTGGCATCGGTTCCTGGAAGCTGGAAAGCAAGCCGTGGTACAAGCGTGCATTAAAGCGCGTCGAGAGCAGCGTCCAATCGTTGATATTTCCGTTATTGGGCAAGGGCTACGGACATATAGAAGGAAAGGGCGATAATTTTTATTATTTGCGCAGCCATTGCGCGCTCTATCGTTCTGATTTGATACGCCAACACGATTCTAGTTTTTCCCAAGATAATGACACCGCAGGAAGAACGCTGCACAAAGTTTTGGTCGACAACGGATACCAAATGATCTTTTTGCCGGCTGAAATCTTGATGCGTTATATACTCCACGTAAACCACGCAACCATGGTACTGAATCCTCATCTGGGTTCCAGCCAACGTTCGGTCTCCAGCGGGACCAGGCGAATCCAAAAAGCCCTGGATTCGATCCAGGCCGATGCGATATTGCGGGATACGGCGTTAGATCATTAAGCCCGTTCTGGTAGAGAATAGTTGCGGTTTGGCGGCATCAAACCCCTCCCGATTTATAGGCCAATCGATGAGTTGTTATTGTATGCCAACTAACAAACTCATTGCGCGTTAGAGATCTGATTTGCCCCGGAAAATTGCTTACTTGGAGGCTAAGGTTTTGACGAATTCGACCGCCAGCTGTACATAACGGTTTAGCTCGGCATCATTTTTGTAACCTTTTCTGAAATTTTCCTGACTCGTTTAATCTTGCATTTGGCCGGCGAGGATATCGCGACGGTATTGCCGGAATGGGCCGGTCAATTCAAGCTGGCTGATCGCAAATCTGCTGGTGAATTGGCCAAGACCTTAACCGCATACGCCGATGCAAACATGAACTTATTACAAACCGCGAAGTTAGTGTCGGTGCATCCAAATACAATCTATGCACGATTACAAAAAATCCAAGAGATGACTGGTATGGATGCCAGAACTTACCACGGGCTCACCGAGTTGCTAATTGCGATCAAGTGTTGGTCTCGTGCAAAAAACTCCGTGCAATAGTGCAACGTGTGCGTGCCGCTAAAATCAAAAATGTTGCGCTGCACAATATTCTGGATTATCATGTTCCTTATTAGGTACTTGCCGGTTGAATTGTGCAAAGGTCAATCAATAATCGGGACTTGATATCGCCCAATCGGCGAATGAAGTGCTATCTAAAAATCATTGATCATCAACTAGGCTAAGAAAATGTCCACACTGATAGTTGCTACAAAAAATACTGTAAAACCGCTGTATGTTTATCACGCGGCACCCAAAATCGAGCCGAATTCGATTGCGATAAAAACCGAATTCGCAGGGAGCAAGCAATCTATTTCCGGTCAATCGGTAGACGAATTGGAAGCGGTGGCTTACCGCTCAATGAATTGAAAAATTGTTTTTCGTCGAACTCATTCAGTCTGATCTTTAAAACCCAGGTTTCGAGCATATTTAAGCGTTCATTTAAATCTACCGATCGATCAGCTAAGGACAGAAAATGAATATCAGAGAAGCCAATAGGAACGATTTGCATTGTCTTGTCAATGCGATGGAACATCTTGTCAAATATGTACAAGCCTCTTCGCAAGATCCCTATGTCAACGACATCGAACTGGATAAGCAAAAAAACTTCCGGCCGTGGTTTGAGAAGGTGCTAAGCAATTCGGAGGGTGTTGTTTTCCTTATCGAGGTCGACGACAGAATCGTCGGTTTTATTACGGGGTCTTTGGAAAAACCCTTCGCCAATACGGCCAATATAAATCACATTGGTCAGATCGGAGTGTGTTGGGTGGAGCCGGACTATCGCCAGCGCGGTTATAGCCGGGCGCTGGTCGACACCATTGAATCGTGGTTCGAAGGACGCGGGGTTGAATTTGTCGACATTTATTATTTGGAAGGTAATCGCGAAGCAAAGCACGCTTGGGCACGATTGGGATTTGAGCCCTACAGGGTGGCTTCTAGGAAAAAACTGTAATCGCGGTATCTTGACCCAACCCTACCAGTAGCCAAATTTTCACCCAATTATTCCCTACACGGAAAATACTCTATTTACCGTGTCCCTATTTTTAACGCTCAAATCCTGAGAATTTCAGAAACCGCAACGATTCTGATTCTCTACGGATTGAGCCGAAACCGACCTACGCGGGTATTCGAATAGAAACCACAGCGGTGGATTTTTGAGAGATGATTATTCCTAATCATCGTCCAACCTGAAGGCTACAAAGCCCATGCCGCTGCGCATTACACCGCTTGTTTGTTGACCTGGATTTTGATCGAATCCCCACGCAGGTCTAAATTACATTGTCTATAGCAACTGTTCTTAGGCTGCAAACTGGATAGGCAGTCCAAGCTGCGATGCGGCGTCGCTCAATAAATTTCTATAGGTTTGGGTGTCGAGTGCATTAAGTTCAGTCATCGATTCGACCGAATAATCCTGGATCAAATCACTCAATACAAGCTCATCGTATACGACATCCGAGCATATGAATTTCAGATCCGCATAAACTTTTAAGCGTAACGCTAAACTTTCATAACATTGCATGACGGGCTCCTGCTAATTGGGTTCGATTAAAACCGGAGCGAAACGAGTTGAACCGGCGGGTTCTTACTGCAATCTATATCAAGCATAATCCAGGCCATTCAGATGATATAGTAAAAACAGTAACTTAGGGATTTAGATCAAAAATTATTGCACCGGTTTGAGCGATATGACCCATTGTGTGGGTTGCATTGGTGCGTTTGGACCTTATCCAATATAAATTGATTTGGACCCAATTCGCTTTAAGCGTCCATATTGAAAATGATATCAATGATTGCACTTGCTGTTTGCGATCGCTATCATTGATATCATTTAGAAGCTAATAAGGGGCTGATCACATGGCCAATTTAGTCGTACGCAATATTGATGAAGAGATCGTAAAGGCCTTGAAAGAACGAGCCGGCAAATCCGGACGGAGTGCCGAAGCGGAACATCGAATTATTTTGGCCGATGCGTTGTCAAGACCCAAAAGAAAGTCATTTGCAGAAGTCATCGCATCGATGCCCAATGTGGGCAACGATGAGGATTTTGAGCGCGATCAGAAGGCTATTAATGATCAGAAGGCTATTAATAAAGATGTATTTGATTGATACCAATGTGATCAGCGAGGTAAGGAAAGGTCGAAAAGCGGATAGCGGCGTTCGTGCGTTTTTTAATGACCGCCTGCGTGATAGTCATCCAGTCTATATCAGCGCTATTACTGTAGGTGAATTACGGCGGGGCATCGAAAAAATCAAACACCGAAATGATAAAAAGCAAGCTCATCAATTGGAGCGGTGGCTGAAAGCGCTGTTGGAACAATACGCCGATCATATCTTGGACTTCGATCAACAAGCCGCTCAGATTTGGGGCCGATTGCGTGTACCGAATTACGAGAATGCGTTGGATAAACAAATAGCCGCCACCGCGTTAATCCACGATTTGGTGGTCGTCACGCGAAATACCGAAGATTTTATATCGTGTGGCGTCGAATTGTATAACCCATTTTACGGAAAGGGTTCAGTGGAATGACATCATGTAGCCACAGCTCAAACAGATTGTGGAATAGCAACTCGAAATTACTTATAGTCGTACTTTAAAATTCCGCACAAGCCGCGTAGGGAATCCGACATGGCAGAACCAATAAAAAATGAACGCGGAGTCGAGCAGGTCTTTCTCAGCTATAGCCGCACGGATAACGTTGCGGCCGCCGCATTGCGTTCGGAATTGGAAAAATCTGGTATCAGCGTATTTCGCGATGAAGATTCTGTCCGCGTTGGTGACAATTGGATGGATCGGCTGCAGACGGCGCTGCAACATTGCTCTGCGTTCGTGTTACTGCTGGGGTCAGATGCGGTACGGCGTTGGGTCGGCGCCGAAGTCCAGGTCGCGCTAATCCGCAATCTGTCCCCGCACGATGACCGCAAACGCCTGCCGATTTTTCCGATTGCGCTACCCGCTAGCGACCTAAAAAGCTTGCCGCCGTTTCTGACGTTATTTCAGGTTCAGCCGTGGTCTGCCGACGAACCCTTACCCGATTTGTTGGTCTCGGCCATTCGAGATAAGAAAGAATTGCTGGATGATAGCCTTTCAGATTGGCCAGCGGACAAATCGCCGTTTCTCGGTCTGGGCGCTTTCCAACCCAAGCACGCACAGCTATTTTTTGGACGCCGCAGCGAAACCCTAGAAGCCGTGAAATATCTGGGTGCTCAATCCCCGTCCAATCCGGAATCGATGGACACGTCGGCGGGCTATTTTTGCCGTTGGTTGCAAATCGAGGGTAATAGCGGTTCGGGTAAATCGTCATTGGTCAACGCCGGAATGTTGCCGCTGATCGAACAAGGCGCATTATGGCCAAATACCGGGTTTGCCCAATGGCAAATTATCGGGCCGATGATGCCGGGCGAAAAACCTTTGGACCGATTGGCAATGGTTCTGGACCGGGCCTTGAACCCGGGTTCTGAAACGCGCGATCATCTGCAGCGTTTAAACCGTTTGGAATCAGACGATTGCCGCACCCTAGCGTCGATGATCAAAGATGTCGATGACGCGGATAACAATACCGCCTACCTATTGGTGGTCGATCAATTTGAAGAGTTATTTACCTTCGCCGATGCGACGGAGAAGCGCCGGTTTGACGCTCAGCTGGCCAACGCGCTGCAAGATACAGACTGTCCGTTGTTTCTGGTTACCACGGTGCGGATCGATTTTCTGGAAGGTTTCGAAAAATTGCCGCGCTTGTCCGCAATGTACAACTCGGCGTGCAAGCGCTACCTGCTAAAAACCATTACCCCAGAGGGTTTGCGCGAGGTGATCGAACAACCTGCGCGGCTGGCGGGGCTGGACGTGAGCGAAATTAGCACCGCCATGCTGGGCGATGCCGAGGACGAGGTGGGGGCGCTTCCGTTGGTCGAAAACGCATTGCACTATCTGTGGGAACAACGCGTCAACAATCGGCTCAATGGCGCATTGTATCGAGATAAAGGCGGTATCGCCGGGTTGCTGGAGGTGCAGGCGGACGCATTGCTAAGCGAGGTCGATAGAGATGTACCCAAGGGGCGGCAAAAAGCCCTGGAGTTACTGTTGGCGCTGACCCGTATAAACCCCGAAGGACGCCATACCCGCCAACGCATCGCGTTGGACGAAGCCAGAATGATTGCCGGTAATAATGATGCAAGTCTCGGTCAAAAGGTGATCGACTATTTATCCGGCCGACCGGGACCGAACATTGATAATCGTCAGCGCAATGGTAGCTTGCGGCTGATCACCGTTGCCGGTATCACGGAAGCGGATACCTTTGCTAGTTCTAACAGTGTGGCCGGTCACGGCGAAAATGGTTCTGAATTGCCGAACTACGATGAGCGCTACGTCGATCTGATCCACGAAACCCTGATCCGCGCGCGCGGTAAAGACCCGAATACCGGCAAGTTGGTGGGTTACTGGAGAACCTTGTATGCTTATATTGAAAAAAATCGTAGCCGGCCCTTCTATCGCGATCAGCTCAAGTTGCAGGCTGACGGGTGGCGGGCCGTCTCGGGTTTAAGCCGCGTCCGGAAGCTGGCGGGTTGGCGTGATCTGGGTTTTTATAGCAAGCTGCGGCCGTCCAAGCGTAGCATCGAAGGTCGGTTCTTATATTGGAGCCGTTGGTTCAGGAACCTGCAATGGGGCATGCTGGCTTTGTTATTGGCGTTTCTCGGCGAATCGTATTGGTGGACCTTGGCCAACGAATTCCCACCCAGCTATATGTGGATGCAACAACGCTTTAGGCTGATGAATCTGGGTTGGCTTCCCGAGCCGTTGCCGGTCATGGTGGAGATACCGATACAAGTGGGGGTAAATTTTCTGATAGGAGAACGGGACTCAGAGTTTGCCGAGCAATTTAACAAAACGAGGCAACAGAATTTTGGATATCCAACAGTAGAGGTCGAGATTTCAAAGCCTTATTCTTTGAGTCGGTATGAGATAAGCTACGAACAATATGATTACTTTGTTTGGAAGCAGCAGCGAGCTGGAAAAGAAATAGACTACCCGGATACCGGGCCAGGCGGCCGGGGTCAAAGACCCGTGGTTAATATAAGCTGGCACGATGCGACCCAATACTTGAAATGGTTGTCCTTAATTACCGGGACTGAATGTAGGTTGCCGAACGAAGTCGAATGGGAATTTGCGGCACGGGCTGGTACGGCGAGTGCCTATTGGTGGGGTCCACAGGTCGGCAGCGGAAATGCGAACTGTGATGGATGTGGGAGTGAATGGGATAATGACACGTCGGCGCCGGTGGGTAGTTTTAGCCCGAATCAATATGGTCTTTACGATACCGCGGGAAACGTATGGGAATGGACGTGTTCGGCTTGGAAGGGTAGATTTGACGGTAGCGAGAATACCTGCGTGGATTCGAGTACGTCTGTGTCGCGCGTGATTCGCGGCGCCTCGTGGATCGGCAAAGCGGAGTTCCTACGTTCCTCGATTCGCTTTTACTACACGCCGGATTATCGACTCGACTTTCTCGGTTTTCGCGCTGCTAGGACTGATTGACACTTTTTTCTTTATAAGGGTGGCGCGGTTATTGAAATTTGTTGTGGTGCGTATTAAATGTTGCGGTGGTTGGCGTGTTTACCGCGCGAAGCGCGGTCGATTTTTTTAAGCCTGTGAGGAAAAAGACAACAAAGTTATCAGTTCCCAAAGCGGTTGCGGATTGCAGAGAGTTACTGCTGTGGATGATCCCTCATTTGGATAAGTTGCCCAAGAATAGGCGTTATACATTGGGTGAAAAACTGGAAAATAGGTTGCTAACAATTCTGGAGTCCTTGGTAACAGCCGCGTATGCTCCGAACAAGCGAACTTTTTTATTTCAAGCCAATCGCGATCTGGAAGTTTGCCGGCAGGCGGGGTTAGTAGCGACGCCGAACGCCCCGGCTGCGTTTTATAAGATTTACTCGGTGAGTGCTTCGGACGCTTCGTTAAGCTGATTTTTGGCTTGGATCGACGTTATCGCCGACGCGGCAATGACACTAAGGTCCGGATTCGATACAGCGGCTTCGCTAATCACGTCGATGCTGTCGGCATTGCCTATTTTTTGCAGCCCGCGAATCGAATTTTCGCGAAATCGTAAATTCAATTGTTTCAATTTTCTCTCCCGATACTGCTCCGGTGATTCGGCCAGCAAGCGCTGTACGGTTTGTTCGTCGAATAAGCTTGCGCCATTGGTTTTCAACCAAGTTTGGCGCCGCTGATAATCCCGCTCAGTTTTGTCGGCGACTGTCTTCCGCATATCGTCCGGCATGCCTTCACGCACAACTTGGACCAGTAACGGCGAAATGTTCATTTGCATTTTTGCAATGCCAGCTTGAAAGTCGTTTGCGCCGGTATCCACGCCGCAATCCATCGACAAAAGCTGAAATACTTGCGCGCGTGTTTGGGCGTCGATCGCCGCTGTTGCGGATACCGTGTCGGTCGCTTGGTCTGTGGTTTGCGCGCATAGGGGTGATAGGATGATGAGCCACGCTAGACTCGCCGTTGTTAGGATCCTTATATTCTTCAATGTCATCGTATTCTCCGTAATACTCAATTGGCCGGAAAGGCCCCGTCGCTCCATAAGCGCCGTTCCAGGGCAGGGCATTCCGCGCTGTTGGCCGCACCGATGCAATTCGCGGTTGGTTGACCGGGACGGGCGTTGTACAGCGCGTTCATCGACGATGTGGGATTGAAGTGGGCGCGGAATACCTGGCCTTCGGTCAGAAATTCGCGGGTATTCGAGCACGGCCACATCACGTTGGTCGGGTCAAAGTTCGGGTTGTTCGCGCCGCAACCGGATGGATGGCGCAGGCTCAACGCGTGGCCAATTTCGTGCGGCAGCAGCTCGTCGCCGGTGTTGCGGCCCATGACGATACGGCTGCCGAAATCTGACCAGCCGGTGGTGGTACTGCCTTCGACAGTATTAATCCAATAGATATTGACGCGGTTCGCATCGAAGCCAATATCGTTGGAAAAATCGTCCCAATTGCGATTATCTCCGCCGACTGAGTTTAAGATGGCATCGTCAATATCGGGATCGCCGGTCGCGTCGCGAATTTGAAATTGACTAAAGCGCATGCCCATGCGCTCGGCGTCCCATGTGGCGGAGGTTTGAATGCAGGCATCGATCGCATGGTCGCGTTGGTCAGCGAACGGACCCTGAACGATCCACACGGTGACCGGCACCGAAATTTTGCCGCCCAAGTCGATCGCAAAATCATCGCTGCCGCTAGTCCACGGCGTATCCAGACGCGTGGGTGCTCGATCGGAGCCAAACGCGATGACTTCGTTGCGGTCCGGCGACGGTGCGCTGTCCAGATTGTCTAGATCGAAGGATACGTTATTGGAACCGTTTGCGGTTAAGCCGCGGTCGTTGACGGCGTTGCCGGAATCCTGCCCGTCTATCAAAACGCCTACTTCATTAACGCTGTTATTGACCGTCAACGAATCGCAACCGACAAAGAATGGTGAGCTGAAAAAAATCAACACGACAAAATTTAGATATTTATTCATACGTCGCTCCCTGAATCGAAGCAAACACTATACAAATGCTCGCCTGATGAATTATCACCTGGTTGAAAGGAACACCAATCCGGATTTATTATTAGACAGTCGATTTCAGAAAAATTCAGAATAGCGACAATTGCCCGATGACGGGCTCTGGCGGTTTAAATAACTCGGTGTTCAATATAGGCATTGTGCCAAATTTCAATTTTTCACAGGCCAGGCCAAAACGCTGCTCCAACAGCGATGCGTATGCTCCCGTACCTCGTAGTCGGCTCTGGAAATTCGGGTCATTTTCCTTGCCGGCTCGGCAATCTCGGATGCGGGACATTACGTGTGCCGCCTTGAGTGGCGCGTGAACTTGCAGCCATTCCTCGAATAAATCGCGAATTTCGTGCGGCAGGCGAAGCAGAACGTATCCCGCAGAAATCGCCCCGGCTTGTTTAGCGGCGCTCAATATAGATTCCAACTCCGCGTCGGTCAATACCGGAATCAACGGCGCGACCGTAACTGATGTTGGAATTCCGGCTTCGGTGAGTTTGGCGACGGTGTCCAGCCGTCGCTGCGGCGCTGCAGCGCGGGGTTCCAATTGGCGTGCGATATTTCGATCGAGGGTTGTGACAGAAACTGATGCGTGTACAAGGTTGGAACGCGCCATTTCAGCCAGAATATCCAGATCGCGCTCGATCAATGATGACTTGGTGATCATCAGCACCGGGTGTTGCGCTTCGGCCAACACTTCCAGGGATTTACGGGTTAAGCCCAGCTTCCGTTCTACCGGTTGGTAGGCATCGGTATTGACCCCGACAGCGATTGGCCTGCAGCGGTATTTTTTGTGGCTTAGTTCGGCGCGGAGGCAGGCGGCGATTTCGGGTTTGTAGAATAGCCGGGATTCGAAATCCAGCCCCGCGGAAAGGCCCAGCCAGGTATGCGCCGGGCGCGCGTAGCAGTAGACGCAGCCGTGTTCGCAGCCGCGGTACGGGTTGATCGAGCGGTCGAATCGCAGGTCGGGGGATTGATTGTAGCTGATAACCGTTTTCGCATTATCGATGGTCAGCGTCGTTTGGATTTTTTCCTGCGGCGCGTCCAGTGTCCCCCATCCATCATCGAAATCTTCGTGTTTGAAGGATTCGAATCGGCCCGTGCGGTTACTGACCGATGCCCGGCCTTTTTGGGATACAGGTGGTCGCATGCGGTACACCGGATATGCAAGGTCAAGTATTGGGCCAATTTCAGTGTCCCAATTTATTTTTGAAAACGCTTGTTTTTAACGTTGCGCCTAGTGTGACATTTTGACGTAATAGATTGGCCGTTTTTACGTCAATGATCGCTCAAATAACTCTAACAGTCCCGCCAGTTCGCATAAAACCAGCTTAACAGGCTGTCTTGCCAAAATATTTTCAGGCGATATAACCGATATATCTTTTGACCAAATAGCGCCTATATATCTTTTGACCAAATAGCGCCTACTATTATTGGGTTCCGTATTCCTCAAGGAACTGGCGTTTTGCGACGATGGGCATCTCCAGTCGAATGTAGTCGCCCAAAACTTTTGCGGTTTCCGTTAACAGCGGATCATTGCGATCGATCCCGGTGTTGATTGCAACCACTTCATCCTCTTCTTCGGTATCGGAAAAGCTTTTTAGCGGTTCCAGCCCGATACTCGTGCGGCGTTTGTTTTCCAATTGCAGTCGGGTTCGGTCCAATTGACTTTTCTCGATTCGCCTTACGGATTCGTTCAGTGAAAATTTTGTTTTCTGTTTCAACGAGTCTTCATATTTACGTCGATCGACGAGATAGCCGAATGCAGGCATTTCCGCAGTTCTTTGTGCGTGCCGGTTTCTAAGTTGCTCGATAATCTTCGACGTGTTTCCGTATTTGGGGTAGCGGACCGTTGCAATATTGTCCCACGGCAACGCATTGGGTAGGGCGCTTTCTCCGATATCTTCCAGATCGTATTCTTCCGGAAAGGCAATATCAGGGATGATTCCGCGGTTCTGCGTGCTGGCGCCGGTAATTCTATAAAATTTGGATTGGGTTAGCTTCAGCTGCGCGCGTCCCAAGGGTTGCAGCGACTGAACCGTACCCTTACCGAAGGTTTGTCCACCGATGACGATACCGCGTTGATAGTCTTGAATTGCTCCGGCGAAAATTTCCGAAGCCGATGCGCTCATCCGGTTAACCATAACCGCCATCGGGCCGCTATAGGTGATATTCGGATCGCGATCGCCCAATACCTGAATTTCGCCCTCCGAATTTCGAATTTGTACGGTCGGTCCGGTTTTAATAAACAAGCCGATTAGCGATATCGCCTCTTGCAGGGAACCGCCGCCATTGTCGCGCAGGTCTACGATCAACCCCTGAATATTCTCCTGGTTCAGTTGTTCCAATAATTTGCGTACATCGCGGGTGGTGCTTTTGTAGTTGGGGTCCCCGGCTTGCTGAGCGCGGAAATCTGAATAAAATGCCGGTATATCGATAACACCCACGCGGATCTTTTGCCCGTCGTGATCAATCTCCATAATGTCTTTTTTGGCCGACTGTTCGGCCAGTTTGACCGTGTCGCGAACGATGCTTACTGTTTTGGTTACACCATCCGAATTGGAATTGGCCCCTAGAATTTCGAGTCTTACCGTGGATCCTTTGGGGCCACGGATCAAATCGACTACATCGTCCAGGCGCCACCCTACAACGTCAACGATATCGCCATTCGCGCCTTGACCAACGCCGACAATTCTATCGGTGGCTTTTAGTTGTCCGGTATTGTCCGCCGGGCCCGCCGGAACCAAACGCAGAACCTTGGTATGGATGTCTTCGGTTTGCAAAACCGCACCGATGCCTTCCAACGAAAGTTTCATGTTAATATTGAAATTTTCCGAGGTTCTGGGGTTAAAGAACTGCGTGTGGGGATCATACATGCCGGTAAACGCGTTCATGTATATTTGAAAAACATCGACTTCTTTGAATTGGTCGGAACGTTTGAGCTGGTTGTTAAACCGGGCTGTTAGTTTTTCGTTGATTTGTTCGTCGGTTTTGTCGGCCAGTCTGAGTACCAATACCGCATTTTTGAGCCGCTTGCGCCAAAGGTCGTCCAACTCGGCCTTATTTTGTGGCCAGGGCGCCTCTTCACGGTCCAAATCCAGTGATTCGTATTTTTCGAAATCCAGCTTATCCAAACCCTTGTCCAACATCGAAAGCATGTATTTAAGCCGTTCATTCATTCGTTGCCGGTACCGGTTAAATATAAAATAGGCGCTGCTGAGGTCGCCTTTCTTCAGGTCATCATCGAAGCGCAGGCGGAGCTTCTCGAATTCTGCGATGTCTTGCTGGGTAAAATAACTGCGAGAACGGTCTAGGTCCGTGAGGTATCGATCCAATAATTTGGATGACAATTCATCATTGAGATCGAGATGCTGATAATGCCAGACTTTCAGCAGGTCAATGACCTTTATGGAGGTTTTAGACATTTCCGTAGTCGGTGTAAGCGCCTCGGAACTCTTGTTAATCTGTTCCAGCTTTTCGGTTTTGGCACAGGCCGAAACGGCCACCATCAAAAAACACGTGTAAATCAGAATATAACGAAGAAATTTAGCATTCATCTAGTGTGATACCGTAATGTTGAATCGATGTCCTCGGATGGTCCTTGCGCCGACCTAGTCTTCGATTGGTTGTGGTATTGGCTATTGCCAGATTAAATTCAAACCGATTAAAACAGTCCTAAATTATATCTTATCAAGAAGTATTTCTGTGTACATTTATGATTACAAATCCAAAGATTAAGTAAATAAAGGCCAGTTTTTACCGATATTTGCAGGATTGATCACTATATTGATGACCAAAGCTTTATCATGAAGTTTCGTTTTTGGGTATAAATAGCGGCATTAGTACCTAGGTTATGGAATGGAATAGGAGGGGTTGAAATAAATCTCGCATTTAGGAACAATTTGCTACCGATTCGATCTTTGTAATAGAGCCTTGCAGTTTAAATACCGAATTTAGTTGTATCGGGACTCGAGGCCATCGTGTCAAATCAATCGAATTTGACGTTCTTTAAGGGTGTCGTAATCAGGCATTTGTTCGTGCCGCCAACTAAGTGGGTCAATATGAAATATAGCACTGTTCAAATCATTATAGGCGCTTGGGCGTTGTGCACTACGGTTTACGCCGCGAATGACGGCGTTAAAATTACACCAGGCCTATGGGAAATCAAATCATCATCGCATATTCCATCGATGTCTCAGGCAATTGGAGACACTGTGACCCGTTGTATCCGGGAAGATACGATTGACCCGGCAAAACTGTTGAGTGACAGCAAGGTTTGTAGTATCAGCGATAAGAAGGTGTCTGGCCCGTCGATGTCCTGGAATATGGATTGCGCGATGCAAGGCATGGTCAAGGCTAAGGGACGTGGGGAATTCACGTCCTCGGGTGATTCGGCCAAGGGTTTAACCGAGATGACGGCGAGCGCGAACGAACAAATAATCAAGATTAAGGCAACCTGGATAGGCCGCCGGGTTGGGGAATGCCCCGCATCGCCGTAACAAGATTCAGATAACGATTCGGTAATGGTGGCACGGCTTACGCTAACATACGGACATAAAAAGTATTAACCGTCGTCTTTTACTTCTTCGACCGGCCATCCGCCGCCTAGCGCCTTGTAAAGTTCAATGTTAGCGGCCAAAAATTGTTGGTGGTTGCGCAATAATTCGAGTTCTGCGACCAAATAGGTTCGTTCGGACTCGAAAACCTCTAATTTTGTCGTGAGACCTTCGCTCAACCGCATTCTCACTAGCTCCGTTGATTTGGTCAGCTTTCTGACTTTTTCTTGTAACTCTACGCGCTGTTTTTTCTGATTTGTAAGATTGACCAATGCATTTTCCACTTCTTCAAACGCGTTGAGCACGGTGGCGCGGTATTGCTCTTCAAAAACCTTAATTTCCGCTTCCGTTACGTCGATTCGTGCGTAGACGTTCGGGTCGAGAAACGGTAGTTCGATGCTTGGATCCAAGCCATAAGTAAAGGCTTTGGACAAGTCAGTGACTTTAATACTGGACATACCACCTTTGGCCATAATTCTGACCGTTGGCAGCAACCCTTTTCTCGCTTCGCTGATCAGATTTAACGATTCTAACACGCGGTATTCCGCAGCAACGATATCCGGTCTGCGCAACAGCAAATCGCTCGGTAAGCCCAATGGGATATCTACGGGTTTGACATCCACCAGAAATTTGCTGGGAGAAACAGAAAAATTACCAGCCGGGATACCTTGAATAGTCGCAAGTGCGTTTTCAGCAAGAGCGCGCAATCGCTGAAGTTCCATCAGGTCTTTTTCCAACGTGTTGATCCGTGCGCTCTGTTGCAATACGTCTTGATCCGACATGACGCCTTCTTCGCGCATGATTTCGAAGGTTTTCAGAATATCGTTGTTAGCGTGTAACGATGCGCGCTGCCGCTCAATCTGTTCGTCGAACAATCTAATTTGAAAGTAGGTCGTCGCCAAATTGGAAACCATGATCAAGTATCCTGCGCGCCAGTCCGCTTCTGACGCTTTATATTCGGCTTCTTGGGCTTCTACGCCCTCCTCGATCTTTCCCCAAATGTCAATTTCCCAGCTCAATGCGGTCACCCAGCTATAACTTTCACGCAACGGCGCACCGCTGGCTTTGGTTAACCTTGCGCCGAAAGCGCCTTCTATCGTTGGGAGACGGGTGGCGTTCACTTGACTGATCGTGGTTTTCGCAACACCGATACTTTTTGCTAATATCGCTAGATCAACATTGTGCTCGATCGCTCGGGCGATCAATTGATCGAGATACGGATCGCGAAAATTTTTCCACCATTCCTCGCGTATGACCTGAGACCCAGAAACTTTAGTCGGTAAATGGCGCGACCATTCCACTTTTGCGGGCGTGTCGGGGCGTTCGTAATCCGGGCTGAAATAATTCGTGCAAGCAGTCGTCAGGCATAAAGCCATGCTTACAACTACCCGTCTAAAATGAGGCAGTATTGTTCGAATTGACCGGCAACTTTCAGTTTCCAAATTGAGTTTTGACTTTTTTGTGGTTTGTGGCACTTTTAAATCTCCAAAATATCAGGTCGAATTATTTCGGCCGAAGCCGTTATCAACCTAAACATAATTTAAACGGTAATGCATGAGAATCAAAGCGCCGAAACATAATAGGTAATTGGCAATCAAACCGCGATTGTCGGAATAGACAAATCTATTCGCTCAGAAATTGCAATTTGAATAAGATTCTCGTTGTAATCATTTCCTATATGCATAATATTTGCCAAATTCTTGATCATATCGCTTATCGTTCAAGTTATTGAAAATACGTTAAATATAAGAAGTCATTGGTTGCATTTTTAATCAATCATTAAGAACGTTTGCAAAATCAATACATTCTAATTTAATAACGTTGCTAATAAGGAAACATATTTTTCATGCGGTATCTTACCGGCTGAAAAGGGTATTTTCTGGTGGGTCAGGTTAAACCCGTTTTGACTAATACTCTGTAAGAGTTGGGTGAAAAGTCCAAAGCTGTCGGCTCGATTAGATTGGATTTTATGAGCGTAGCGTACCAATTCATTGAATTTGCCATATGAGTCTTTTGTGTAAGATCAGCTCGAAAGGCACCATATCCACTGATTCCAAGCGCAAACAAAATTAGGTTTTGACTTTATCGGAATTGCGCCTTGACGTGATCGTCGAAGTGATGAATAGATATAAAGAGCGATGCAAAGCAATGCTCAGGAACGGTTTACGATTCAGTCATACTGGTTAGTTTTGTTATTATTGCTGGGACCCTATACCAAGCGTTCGTAATTCATGGAAAATTTTCGAGCACGATCACCTCAGGTTCTGGAAGTTGTCGCCAACGATGACAGCCACAACCGTTTATTAGACGTATTGCTAATATTTCTAATTACCGGAAATATTATCGCGGTTGTTATTCAAAGCGTGGCTACGGATTCGGAGTCAATAGTCGTCTGGCTAGAGTGGTTTCGATGGATTTCAATCGTTTTATTCGCTGTCGAATTTGTTTTGCGCTTATGGAGATGCGTCGAAGACGAGTCCGGTCGGTATAGCGACCCGATTAAGGGCCGGTTGAGATACGCGATGACTCCGCTGATGGTTACCGATCTGTTGGCGATTTTTCCGTTTACGCTTTTTTGGGCTGACATGCCCGATCTTCGAGTCTTGCGGGTCTTCAGGTTATTTCAGTTGATAGGTTTAACCTATTATTCTCAACCGATGGAAATCATGGTTACGGTGTTGCGCCGGGAATGGAAAACCGTGATTGCATTCTTGTTTGTGATGAGTAGTCTACTTTTGGTTGCCGGTACATTGATGTATTTTTTGGAAAGGCAAGCACAACCGGAGGCTTTTGGCAGCATCCCGCACGCGATTTGGTGGGGAATGGCGACATTGACAACGGTGGGCTACGGCGATGTGGTACCGATAACGCTGTTCGGTAAATTGTTCGGCGCGTTGATAATGTTTATTGGTATTGGAATGTTTGCATTACCCACGGGCATTTTGGTCGCCGGATTTACGCAGGAACTGAAACGCAAGGATTTTATTGCGACGTGGAATTTGGTCGCCCAGGTGCCGTGGTTTTCAAAATTGAACGCGGTCGAAATTGCTGCGATTGTTGATATGTTACATCTTGCTACGGCGATGCCCAATCAGGTTATTTTTAACGAAGGCGACGATGGGGATTCAATGTATTTCATCGTATCAGGTGAGATTGCCGTGACAATCGGCGACGAAACCAAGCACGAGCAAGCCGGAGAGTTTTTTGGCGAATTGGCACTGCTGTACCATGAAAAGCGCAGCGCGACGGTGGTTGCAGTTACTTTTGTCGAATTGCTGCGCTTGGATGCCCGCGACATGGATACCTTGCTCGAATCCAATGAGGAATTGAAAAACCAGATTACTCAGGAAGCTCGGCTTCGCCACGATACCTGAAAACAAATTTAACACAACGGCAAATTTGACCATTATTCTCCAAGTGCGTTTTATGTGTATACTGCGCAAATACGGTAGTGATCCAATCAAGCATTTATAATTGGATATTGACTCGGCACGCAGCTCGCGATCACTTGTGGTTGTTGAAGTTGCGAATACAACAATAAATTTCATGGTTGGTGCATAGTCCATGATTACAGCAGACCCCGATACGATCACGCTATTTCAAAGCGTTCCCGCATTTGCAGAATTGGATGAAACGGAATTCGAAGAACTGTTCAAAATTTGCCAACGCCGACAATTTAGCCAGCATCAACCGGTATTTTCGATTGACCAAGAAGCCCGCCAACTCTATCTGGTTGAAAGCGGCTCGTTTGTTCTAAATCTACGGGATAAAAAATATAAATCCTTCAAACCCGGCGATGTCTTTGGCGAAGTTGGCATTATCAATGAACATGTAAGGACCGGTACAATTCGCGCATTGGAGGATTCCATCTTAATTGGTATCGACGGTAAATTGCTGTTTGAAGAAAGTCACCTGAATTCAAAAACCGCATTGAAAATCGTCCGTGAACTGGCGCATATGGTGACTGCTTATTTACGATCCCAAGAACAGATTTCCACCGCCGAGCTTATCGAAAAAGGTGAGAGCGAACTAGTCGAATTCAAATCATCGATGCGCTGGCATTCTCGGAAAAAAAATCAGGAACAGCTTACCGAACAAGCCATCATCCGAACCATTGCTGCGTTCTTGAATAGCAAAGGCGGCACCCTATTGGTTGGGGTGCGCGACGATGGAAAAGTTTTGGGAATCGGGTGGGAACGATTCGAAAACAGCGACAAAATGCTGCTGCATCTAACCCATCTAATTAAACAGCGCATTAGTACGTTGCATATGCGGTTTGTTCATTTTGAAATCGAAAAGATCCAGGGTCAACAAGTTTTGCGGGTTGACGTCGATCCGGCAACAATTCCGGCTTATATTAGCGATAGTCACAATCACGAAAGTTTTTGCGTAAGAACCGGCCCATCGACGACCCATCTTCGCGTGAGCAAAATCTATGACTATATACAGATGAGGTTCAGCGCAGCGAGCGACAGATGATAAATGACGCTGCGGACAAATTCGAATCAGCTTATACACAAATCTAATTCGACGCTGATCTGGGTGGACGCGACGCACGATTGGCAAGCAAGGATTGGCGCAGTGTGCTAATTGGCCGTCTAAATGCGGTGATTATGAGTGTGACCAAGTAGAACAACAACACATCCGACTTGCTGTGCAGTGTTACCCATGGATGAAAATAAAGAATGCGGGGATCATGATAAGAACCGCGCTTTCTTTTGTGTGCAATCTATCGAACGAGTCGATTTAGGTTCTGTTGCTATGATTCATCAAAAATATCGATTGAGCATCGTTCGGTGAATCCTTTATATTATTTGTATGGATTAGAATTCAACATAATCAGAACAATGAGTAAATTAGACGTACGATTGGTGCCCATTTCGCATCCACAAACCGGGGAGATATTGATCGGCCCAGAGCCGTTTCTGATCGGTAGGGTTGCAAGGCTATTTCGGAATAATTCCGTAGCCGCTTTCGAAAAACTATCTCGTGAACACGCGAAAATTTTTGTAAAAGAACGCTGCGTATACATTTGTGATCTAAATAGTTTGAACGGAACGAAAGTTAACAACGACACGATCAGTGCAAAAGCAACGCAGCTTTCGGATAAGGACGAAATATGTTTTGCCGGCGCGATCAGTTTCCGAATTCATATAGCGGTACCGGAAGAATTGGACGTGACCAGAATAACCGACAGAAACATTAAAAATTCTGCTGTGCTGCCAGACAAAGAAAATAACACGTTGTTTTTGACCGAAGCGGATTCCTATCTGGATATGATTTGCGAGGAGAATAACCCTGCTGCATCAAACCAAGCAAAACAAACAAAATTTAGCCCGGTATCATATAAGGGGTTGATTATATCTGGCCTTGTAATACTGTTGGCTGCAATAGTTGCTATTGTTTATTTCGATCCAAACCTATAGATATGGGCGCAATAAGAGCGCTGTGTTTTGATTAATGGATTGCGACAAATTATTATTTAGCACCTTACAGATGCATCTGAGCGCCAACAAGGCAAAACCGTATAGGTGGTGTCGCAATCCGCGCAATCGTGCATCACGCCAAATGCTAATATGAACGATATTCCTACGCCATCCACCAGCGCCTTGCTGTCTCGGGTAAATGTTTTATCCGCGCTTAGTGAATCGGAATTGAATTCGTTGGTCGATGAATGCATTTCCAATTCGTATCCGTTTGGCGAAACAATAATTGAACCTGGTGATCCGTGCGAAGGCATCTATATCGTTAAGTCGGGTTCGGTCCGACTAATCGGCAACAATCAAGATAATGAAACCACAATAGGGCTTTGTAAACCCAGCGATAGTTTTGCGGAGATTAACGCGTTGCGCAATACGCCGTTTGATTTCACAGTTCGGGCGAGCAGTGATTGTGAAATATTAATTATTTCTCGCGCAATACTGCTTTCCCTATGGGAACGGAGCCCCAAAACCGAAAAATTCATGACCCGCTATACCGCAATCAAGACTACCGGGGGGTTGATTGCTCGACTATTCGATTTAAAGGGAGCCACCGATGCGCACGATATTGAAAAACTGATCGAGGATATCGGCATCAAGCGGGTTGAATCAGGACAGACCATTCTGCAACAAGATACATGCGACGACCGGCGCCTCTATGTGATTCGGCAAGGCAGCGTGCGGATTACACGGCAAGAAGGAAACCGCGAATACGACGTTAGCGTGCTTAAGCCGGGTGCTACTTTTGGTGAACACGCCATGCTTAATTCGCAAAACCAACCCGCGTCGGCGATTGCGGAAACGACGGCCATACTGCTAGTCATACCGGAGCAAACCGTTCAAACAATGTTGGAATATAATCCGGCGCTACGAGCCGGTCTGAACGAGCAAATTCAGGTCTTTGAACAAGAACTCAACCGGCAAAGAAAACTAAAGGGGCATTTATCCGGCCGATGGCATTTTGGATCGGAAAAATCTACGCTTGGCGCTAAAAACGTGCTGGGTCGGTTTCCGCTGATCGAACAGGAAGAAGAAATGGATTGCGGTGCCGCTTGCCTAGCGATGATTTGCCGCCATTTCGATGTCCATATCAGGCTCGAACAATTACGAGATTTTACCTCGGTTGACAGACAAGGCGCAACGCTTGAATCGCTTGCCGATGCCGGTGAACGGCTCGGATTTGTCGCTCGTGGGATTAGTGTGACATTCGCGGAATTAACGGATTTTGGTCTACCGTTTGTAGCCCACTGGCAGGGTTATCACTATGTTGTTGTCTACGGTGTGGATAAACATCAAATCTGGATTGCGGATCCGGCTAGTGGATTCAAACAATTGACCAAGGCTGAATTCGAAAAAGGTTGGCAGGGCACTTGCCTGCTGCTCGAGCGTGATAACCACAAAATGCAGAATAAAGTGGTTCCGCAATTGGAAAGTAGCCTCAGTTACTTTGTTAAATTATTTAGACCGACGCTGCGTTCGTATGCGTTGGTCGCGATAACGTTGGCGTCGTTGACCGTCGCGCTCCCGCTGCTATTGCAACAAATATACGAATACATCGCATTTTTACCGGAGCAAGCTTGGTTAAAATTACTGATGTTGGGTTGGTTTGCGATATACGCTTTTAAACAATTGGCCGACTTAATACGGAACTATCTTGTCACATCGTTAAAATTCCAAACCGGTGTCAAGGTCAAGGGCAATTTGATACAACATCTTTTGTATCAGCCGATCAGCTTCTTTGATAAACGCCGGTTGTCGGACATTTTTGCCCGCTTCAGAGATTACGACGATGTCGCAGGGTTTGTAACCGAACAGGGGGCCCAAATCGCGGTTAACGCGGTCGTTGTTGTTATTTGCTTGATCGTTTTATTTTTTTATGATCCCTATTCGGCGGGTATATTGATCGTTAGCGTATTCCCGATCGCGTTATTATCCAGTCAACGTCCCGCCAATTTTAAAAAAACGCCGTTTAATGACGCAGATTTAGCCGAAACAATGTTGCGTGAGTCCTTTCAGGAAATTGAAACCGTCAAGGCGCAGGGCGCGGAGTATTGGATGCGCTCTCGTTGGGAGACTTCGATACTGAAAAATTCAGAATCGAACCGTAATACAGAACGGAAAATTGCGAGCCGAAAGTTCGTTCTTCAATTACTTTTGGGTGGTGCGTTTACGTTTTTTATATGGAATGCAACATCCTTGTATTTGCAGCAAGATTTTACGACAGGACAATTGATTGGCTGCATCATGATTGGGGCTGTCGGTTTAACCGGGCTGTACGAATTAGTTACAAGTTGGTACCAGTGGCAACAAACAAAACCACTATTTCAACGCCTCCAATCTATTGCTCAACTGCAACCGGAGCAACGCGTTGAAAATGTTGCCACCCATGTCGTATTGCCGGAACTTAACGGCCAAATTCGCATTGAAAATTTGTTTTTTCGCTATCAACAACATGACAGTTTCGTAATTGAAGGATTGAACGCAACGGTTAGGCCCGGTGAATGGGTTGAATTTGTCGGGCCTCGACATAGCGGTAAATCGACACTGTCAAAACTGCTCATGGGTTTTTATCCGGTCATCGAAGGTGACATCAAGATTGACGGGTATCCGGTTAACTTGGTTGAAAAAGGGAGCCTAAGACGGCAAATAGGCTATGCGTCACAACGACCGGCCTTGATCACCGGAACTTTGGCGGATAACATCGCGCTCGGCATCGCTGCTCCAATGCATAAGCGTATGATAGATGTCTGTCGTTTGGTCGACCTGGATGGTTTTATCAGTCAATTACCGGGCGGGTACGAATATTCGATTGCCGAAGATGACGAACAATTCAACAAAGAGCAACGACAGCGTTTGGGTCTGGCTAGAGCATTGTACCGGTTGCCGTCGATACTGATTATCGATCAAGCGCTGTCGGAGCTATTGATCAATATGGAGATCAAAATTCTGAATAAAATTCGTGCTGTTCACCCGGAGATGACGTTAATTTCATTTTCCGAACGGATAGCACCGAACTTGGAATCGAATCAGATTTTTATGATTTATAATGGCATGGTCGCGGAAAGTGGAACCCGAAGCGAGCTACTGGAAAAGGACGGTCTTTATCGTCAATTACTAAAATCAACGGAATCAGTCGGATGAGAGACCTTACATTCGAAAATTTATCGTCCGTTTCGTACGGTGATGCACTGGAACGGCTTGAGCTTTTGCGAAATCGGTTGCGGTGGGCTACGCTTTTGGAGCGTCCCGATATTGAGGATTTGTTGGACCAATGCAACGAATTGAAAGACGAAATCTTATTGTTGTCCAGAAAAAGTCGAGATTTAATCACCGAATCACCGTCTCAAGCAGCGTTTCAAGACCCGCAAAAACCGGCAACGATAGAACGTAAATTTCAATTTGAAGGGGTCTTTGGGGAAAGTCCCAAGTTGTTACAGGCGTTGGAGATTGCTGAAAAGGCGGCGCCAACCAATTTGCCTGTGCTGATCGACGGTGAAAGCGGAACCGGTAAGGAGTTGATGGCGAAAATTCTCCATACCAACGGAAATCGCCGACAAAATGCGTTTGTATCGGTCAACTGCGGCGCTATTCCCGAGAACCTCATTGAATCCGAGTTGTTTGGACACATGCGGGGGGCATTTACCGGTGCGACCAAAGATCGTAAAGGAAAATTTGAAAGCGCCAACAATGGAACCATCTTTCTGGATGAGATTGGTGAGTTACCGTTGATCGGACAGGTCAAGTTGCTTAGGGTGCTGCAATCGCAGGAAGTCCAGCGTGTCGGCTCTGACGAAACCATATCGATTGATACGCGTATCCTGGCGGCGACCAACCGGGATTTAATGCAGATGGTAAAAGAAGGTACCTTTAGAGAGGACCTTTATTATCGATTGAGCATTATTCACATTTCGTTACCGTCGTTGCGCGAACGCCAGGATGAAATTCCGTTATTGCTCCAATACTACAGCGATGAAGCGTCCGAAAGTCTCGGAGGTCAGCCGATTCAAATGTCGCCGGTGTTGCAGCAAACGTTGTTAAACTATCGTTATCCGGGGAATATTCGAGAACTGCGCAATTTGATTTATCGATTGACTTGCTTGGCGGACGGCATCGCGGATATCAAGCATTTACCCGATGCGGTACTCGGGCGATCGGCGGCGGTCGAGGAAATAAACGATCAAACGGTCGAATTTGATATACAAGAGCTATCTTTGTCCGACGCAAAAAAAACAGCCAGCGATCAGGCGGAAAAGGAATATTTAATCAAAGCGTTGCAAGACAATGGCGGGAATGTCGCCGAATTAGCGCGAAGCATCGATATGAATCGCTCGTATCTTCAAACGGTGATGAAAAAATACGGTTTGAGCGCCAAAGCGTTTAGAAAAAAGTCCTAATATGTATTAGCTAAAACTAGATTTGATAGACAGTGTCTGATTTGATCACATTCGAATGGCACCTTTTTATTGGAAGCCAGTAATATCACCTTGTTGCGACCGGATCCAGTGTGCCAGAAGCCGTCATTCGTGAAAGAACTCTGTCTGTCTAGAAGTAAAAGTCAAGACACGACTCATTGACGCCACTGGCCACGGCGCAGACCGTCAAAAAAATGATATCAATTAACCCATGGATATTATTGCGGTCTATTCGGGGGTATTCTAACAACGAGAAATGTTCGATGAGGTAGGGAGTCATGAGAAACTCCTAATGTTGTTTCTCTTATTAGTCTCCCATCTTGCTAGTTTTATGAAAATTTATATGCGCTTACCCTATTTTAGTTCGCGGCTTTTGTATAATAATTTAAATTTGTAGTTGCCTTTATCTGGGTATGCTTTCATCCTCAGATTCGGCGAAGTTAAAGCCGGCTTTAATTTGATAACTGACTCTAAACTAAAATTTCAGGTTTTTTTAGGGGCGATCAGATAGATTTGCTCAAAACCCTGCGTTTAACAACCCAATCAACGTACAAACTACCAACCGCTGCACCTATCACAACAACAATCAAACCCAAACGGCCAATATCTTTAATGTTCTTCATCATTTCAACCTTAATCAGTTAACAGATAATTTTGAGTTCTAAGCAACGCTCCATGCTTTTATTCTTCGGGATAAAAATGCAATCCTTCGAAAAAATATTTATGCTGTCCTCGTTCAATTCAATGTCGCATCGCTTGATAAACTGGTCATATTATCGATATAGCAAACGATGGGCCAAATTCTCTCTTGAACCCGGCCTTTAAGGTTTATGCTATTGATATTTCAGTAATAAATTGAGTTTCGTGTGGTGATGTGTGATATCCTTGTATCTATATACCAGTCGTTTTATACCAAACGACTTTCACCCACACAGAAGGGTAATAACCAACATATTGATTGGATGCCTTCGGGATTAAATAAAACTACCAATAAACCAATGTCATCTAATTTGGGTAGGCAAGATTGAAAATTGGGATTGGGTAATGCCGCACATAACTCGTATGGTCAAAATATTCATGCGGGTTTCTGATAGTAATATTTCATTAAACCACGTCATGCGGAATTGATAATTTACGGGGAATAATTTTCCTTCACTTAGCGTACGTGTTCGCACCACAGGACTTCAGACCCCCGGAAAAACCGGTAACGTCAAAAAGATTTGATAACCCCACCGATAAAGTGTTCCAAAACAGCGTTCCTTATTCGATGTTTTATTAACATCACAAAAAATCGTTTTAGAACCTATTAATATATCGATCAGAACAGCTGTCCGATTTTGCTCAATTTAACACTCTGCCAATCACTCGACGTATCCCTCATCATCGAATCTTCGCACGATGCCACCCGACGCCTAGCTACTATCCCCATAGACACACCGTAGTAAGGATCCGCGGTTTCCTACCTTGAGACTTGTTAGACACCTGCCCGGCAGCACCGTGCCAAGCGTAGCATCTCTCCTGTATGGGCAGGTATCTAACAACCCTTAACAAGAGCAGTCTCTCGGGCATCGATGAAAATCATCTATAAATTGGCGGTAATGTGCCATAGGCATCTGTGGTACCGGTAATTATGTTACTTCGACCCTAATTATTCTCTGATTCCGATCACGCCACCTGAGCGATTTGGTATATAAGCGATACCAACACGAACCGGAGGCTTGAGTGTAGGAACCTAGATTTGATGAGGCTGGTATTGTCCTTTGGGGTATAGAAATTTGACCAGACTGCTGGTCGTACGATTTTCAGATTCGTAATCTTCGAAAAATCCGGCGCGTTGAATATAAGCCGGTAATTTCCCGCGGTCCTCGTTATTCCGATTTCTAAGGCCTATCAAACAAGAAGGCTTTTATGCGAGTAATGATTCCGGGCCGTGGTTCGATGTTTTTAACATAAAGCCGTTGATTTAGTGGGATGCGTTTCAGGCGCTCGTCTAGTGTTTGCGTTTTTAGCTGCAGTTTCTCGGCTAGTTGCAATAGAGCTTCCGTGTGGTCGTTCTCATCGGTTGAGGAAATCTCGTTGGAGTTGTTGGTCATGCGCAAAGACTCCGAAGCTTGCGCTTGTGCATCGGCCTTTCCCCTGATTTCATTTGCGATATCGTTCAATTCATCGCTTATCGACCAAATATCGGTTTTCAAGTCGGTGGCATTTCCAAGAATATGACGCATAGAGGCGTCCTTGGCGTCCAGATAACATTGAATCACTATGTCTATATCTAATAAAACAATCTTGGTAACGGCGACAATAATTGTCCTTTTTGATTTACCCGAATCTGCATAACGACGCGCTATCAAATCAATGAATTGTTCCAACATGAAACAATATGCGCCGATGTACCAGTCCGGGGTCAGTCCGACGCGGTAATGCGTGCCACCAATCTCAGCTGCTTTTTCGTAATATTGATTACCATACTGACCGTCAAACAATAATTTTTGCCAATGTTGCTTTTGTTTTGATCTGGCTCTATCGATGGAGTCCTGGCTCGAAAACAATGATTTCAACTCGGGTTGCGCCAGAATATGTTCATAAAATCGATCCAGCATATCATCCATTACGGGGTCGATAATAGCTTTGGCTTTTTGGAGTTCAGTAAAATCAGTCGCACCGATATTGAGAAACCTTAGGCGCGCTTCCATCATTTTTGTTTTCGGCATTTCTAGTCTTTAGTTAAATCCGGTGTTAATAAAACAAAATTACCCTGTAGTTTGTAGTTCCCCAGTGTTGAACATGGTTGCTATGGCAATGCGGGCATTTCGAATCTTCCTCAACACATTCCTCTATTTGAGTGAGCACCTCTTCTTGTGCGGTTTGCTCTGTAAGTCTTTATATCAACAACATTCGTTGCTTCACCGTCAATGCTTCTACTTGATCTAGATAACTTCGAAATTTAGTCTTTCTCACCTTGAATCCTCCAAGTAGCTTTTATTCTATTATATGGAGAACCAACAGAGAACGCGAACAGAGCCTTTTATAAATAAACTACTCGACGGTGCCAGGGGCGGTGAATAAGTCGAATAAACAGCCTTTATTGTCAAATGGAAATCTACCGAAGGAACTGTCAGTTGTCAATTCTGATGTGTTAGCTGTTAGCCCAAAGCTGTAATATCCCCTTTGTCCAAAGCTAAAATGTCCCTTTTTGATTTCAGGAGTGGGCGTGACGAAGGAATCTATACCGATGAGCCAGAAAGAAATGGGTCGGCTGGAAGTCATCCAGGCGACGGTTGGCAAGCAAATTCGCCAAGTAGATGCGAGTCGGCAGCTAGGATTGAGCATCCGACAGGTGAAACGTCTGGTGCGGCGCTACCGACGGGACGGTGCGGCCGGGTTAGTCTCAGGCCACCGTGGTCAAAGGCCCAACAATGCCATTGCCGCCGGAGTGCGTGAGGAGGCTATGAACTTAGTGCAAAGCCAATATGCTGACTTTACGCCGACCTTCGCCCATGAAGAACTAACAGAGATCCATGGCTATGGGTTTTCCGTCGAAACCCTTCACCAATGGAGAATAAATGGGGTCGAAGTAACATTAAATTCATTGTCCAGGACTGATAGCTTCCGCTCGGTATTTGTCTTTCAATTTGACGGTCTGAATGACGGCTCATAGTCCGTAGCAGACGTTGAGAACGCTACGAAACTGTTCGGTTGACCAGCCGGAAAGCGCCAGAAGTGACCATTTATAGCATTGATAAAATAAAACTTCGAACCCAATTATTAGGAATACTGTCTTGTCATTGGGTCAAATTCCACACTCATGATTTCGGAACATTGTTTACTCTGTTGGGAAACCGTAAAGTGTAGAGGGATTGTCCACTAAGATACGGCGCTGCAAGGCAGAATCAGGAGTCCATTGGGCAAGCAAATCCAGCAGATCACCATCGTTAGCCATTGGTTTCGAGGTCATCGGATGCGGCCAGTTTGTAGCCCATAGGCAACGTGCCGGTTTGGCGTCGATTAGAGTCTGGGCAATCGGCGCTACATCGCTGTAGTCTGGTCCCGGGTCACGACCCAAATAATAGGCTCCTGATAGCTTGGCCCACACTTCACCGCTGGTCATACGTTCCAATAGCCAACGGAACCCCAGATTATGAAGTCCTGTAGCAACTGGCATGTATCCCATGTGATCGCAAACCAAGGGTACAGGCAAACGCTCAAACGTGGCCATTATTTCAGTATCCAATGTACTGACGTCCAAAAAGATCTCTAGATGCCTATTCATTTCTTCTATCCGATCAGCTAGACGCGGGCAATCAGCCAGACCGGCACCAGTTTTGAACAGCGGATTGATGCGTACACCCCGTACGCCAGCATCGTTCAATTGGTTCAGTGTGCGATCATCCACTTTCGAGGCCGCAAAATGCACCTTCACTTGCTTCGATTGCAGCCAGCAGGGCACGATTGTCGGTTCCGTAGACGCTTGGTTGAACAATTATCGCCCGCGTTAGGCCAAGAGTCGCGAGAATGCATTGATAAGTGCCTAACAAAGCCTCGGGCGGGTCATAGTTGCGATTAGAATCAAGCGAATAGTGCGCCAACGGACCTAGAATGTGAGCGTGACAATCACACGCTCCCGGCGGCACAGTCAAATCTGGCGCGCGGGGATTGGGATCCGGTCCAGCACATAACGGCAGTCGTCGTACTTTCATTGCCCATGATCATAACCGCGCCGGAAAGAATTGTATATGCGCAACCACTCCGCGATATAGTGTGGGAAGAATTCGAACTCGAGAGAACCACAGCACTGCAGATCCTTCAGAAGTATCGCGTAATTACTGGCACCGTTAAGCTACAATTTCGGAGTGAATTTCAATCGATCGTGCCAAATGGCGGCTTAGGCTCGGGTGCCGCCAGTTTAGATATATCGATGGATCGGCAGTCTCAGGGGTAAAAGCGGACGCTCAATTCCAAGGGAATCTTGCACAGTCTATCGAATAAGGTTTGAGCGCCAAAGCGTTTAGAAAAAAGTCCTAATATGTATTCGTGACATTACCAAGGGAAGCAGTCAATCAGATTACAAATAAAACCTTGTTATGACTGGCTCCAGTGTGCCATGAGCAGCCTTTCTCGGTAGTGGTAATTATGTTACATCGACCCCAATAATTTTGGATTTTAACGGGATTGACTTTCTTGGCCAGGCCTTTGACAATGAGGTATTTAGAGTAGTCCGAGGTCACCGCTCATCATTTCCACTGTGCCCAAAAATATCATTTGCGGCGTTAGCTTTTCACAACCAAAGTTTAATGCCCTAGACCACATAGCACACCGGGAAACAACGTTCATCGAAACGCTGAGAAACGAAAATTTTTTCCAATAGCTATAAAAAACCGTAACCCGTAGGAGCCTGCTTGCCATTTGGACGCGGCATTCTCGTGCAGCATGTTTATAACCTAGGCCTCATTCATCATACCGGCTTCATATTCCCGAATTTGTTCATCCGATAAATTTGTAAATCCAATCGAGTGTAACTTTCTTAAATTTGAATGTATTATCTTTGACCAAATCCCGTCCTTCAGAATTTCGACAACGTGGCGTGTAATTGAAGCGCGAATCGCTTGTGCAATTACTCCCCAAACCAATCCAACAGCAAACGCGATAATTAGTGAGCTCGTTTTAAACGGGCTAAAAAATATACTCATCATCACCCCTGAGATTATAAGACTACCGATTGATTCAACTAGGATTTTTTCGAAATGTTTATTATTCTGATATCGTCCGTTTTTCAAAGCATAAATCGCCATAGCAACTCCGCCTAATATGCCAGCAAGCAATATCTGAAGAAGACTAGGCTCTATAGAAAGTAGATATAAAATAAGACCTCTGCGTTCACCTATCATATGTGCACCTCGAACGTTACGTTATAACCGGAATTATGCTATCAATTTATCAAAACTTTATTTTCATTATCATTCTGAGGACCTAGATCTCTTCAAACGAAACCATAGGTTCTCATACAAGAGACCTATGGATGTTAGAGCTAGAAAACGCAAACGGGTCGACAGTCTCAAGCCCCAGTTACCCTAAAATTATATCTAATAGAGCTTATCAATCGGATGATTATGATCGTGGTGACATTTTCGATGAATCGGTCCCGCGGAAAGAAAAAGTCTTTTGCACTGAGGATGGATGCATTGTTTGATTTTCAGGACAACAGGTATATTTCCTATTTCAAGTTGAACTCTAACAAATGGAATGACATCCCCCTTTTGCTTTGGAGTTAAACCCGCAGGAAGATCGTTGATAAGTTTTTCTAGTTGTTCACGCGTATAAATGTGGAAACTCAACTTGGTTGAAATTTCGCAGGGAACCTCTTGTATGCGAAGATCTACGACTTCTCTGGGGAACATTGTTAGAAATTTGAATGGATTAGAAACCGTTCTCGCCAAGAAAACGATCTATATAATTGTAGTTTACTTGAGCCTATACGATGCCGTTGTCCGACAAAGTTTTCGACAATTTAAACCATCTAACGAGTCTGCTCCGTTAGCAATGTCCCACGCCATCTATTTTCGACTTTCCACCTGAATTTCTGCGAAGAAATTTAATGCGTATCAATGTAACCACCAATAATCCGGCAAGTATTCCAGAGATTTCGATTGCTATACCTGTAGATAGCGAAGGTGATTGCATTTGTCGGCCCATAATTAAAGGAAGGAACGCATAAACCCATAGGGCGCCAGCGACATAGTAAGATACAACCCCTGTAGCAACCCAAGCCCAAATATTATGATTTTGGGCTTTGATGGCCGATTTATAAAACCAGATGGCGATTAAAATAGCGACTATGGCGAGCATGATAATGACCTCTCTACTAAATCAACAAAATGCCGTGTTGGTTTGCTCCGACAACTCCTCCCCCGCCCTGAGCATTCGCGGTGTTGAGGGAGAAGTTGGCGAAGATAGTGATAGATACTATCTAGAAGCGATATTCTAGCCTTGAGGTTCAGAATTCTGGCTGATTAGCGTCACAAGTTCGCTCATCCGGATCACCTGTTGTAATAATATCCCACCCACTGCTAACGCAAACCAAACGCCGATTACGAACGAGTAGTGCATCGGCGCGCCAAAAAACTCCTCTCTGAACCAGAAAGTGTGCCCCCATTCGTTAAAACCAACCGCCATAAAAATCATGAATGGTCCAGCAACAGCTAATGTCAGCGGCAACGAAACTCGCTTCGCAAAAAGTGGTAACTGGGTTCGTGCGTAAAGCCATGAAGAAATTCCCATGATCGTGTAAAACGGAAAACAAAGGTAAAACTCGATGACATGGTTTGCGGTAAATACGTTATCCCTAATTGCGGCTTGGTGCCACGCGTTGTCCTGTTCCGCGAAGTAACTGCCCGCCCAATAAACCGCAAATGTATAAATGCTGATCCACATGGTGAGATTCAGATAGCGCCTGAGTTCTTCTTGGGGAGACAGTGCATCAAAATTCCGTTCCCGGTGTGTCCAGAAGTAATAGCCTAGCGCAGCGACAAGCACAAGCTGTAGGCTGACCTCGAGATAAAACAGGTTCATCCAGTATTCTTCGAACAGCGGGTCGGTTGAATCCAATCCGGTCGCGGCTCCAAAAGTATACTGGTAGATTGTCAGCGAAATATACATGACCAAAATCGCCAGAAACGCGGCTAAGTATTTGGGGATGTCCTTCAAATACCATTTTAAGTCATATTTCGTTTCTGTTTGCAATTGAAGTACTTTGCTAATTTCAGTTGCCATGGTTGTTTCCTCTTATCGATTGATTTGTTGAGAATAATGATTAAAACTGCGGAATGATCGGTGACGACACACTGGATAGAAATCGGTTGCCATCTTCATCGTAGAAAAATAATAGTCCTCCGAATCGGCTGTCAGTATCTCGAACAACGCTGGACAAATGCTCGATCTCCCACGCAGCGTCCTGTGCCACGACTTTTAGCGTTGTGGATTCGCCCGGACCAATTGCACCTGGCGGTGTTACTTCTAATCCGTTTTTTGCCATATATTCCTCCGGATAATTCCCAGTGTCTTGAACCACTTCAGGATCGATAAAACGAACGGACCCAGTTGACAATTCACCGAGCCGTATCGGTGAGTCTCCGTTGTTAGTGACATTGACCGTTAACGTCATCGCGCGATCGGAAACATCGTATTCTGCACGCGTGACCTTAGTATTAACGTTTTCAATTGCCGTCGGCAACGGTGAGATGAGATCAATGGCTGTCTGCAAAGGAATGGTTTCTTCATATTGACCCACGGCACTGAAGTAACCCAGGATTACGATGATCGGGACGCCCACCAACAAACCTTTAGCGAGGCTAACGTCTGTTTTCGTCACCAATTCCTCTTCTTGACCTGCCAGAAGCATGTTATACCGGGGAATAAATAGTGGGCGCCGTAGCCACCAAACTAACCATGCCACGCCCAGCGCCATCCAAAACATATGCCAGCGGACGCCGTTTGCCGTGCCGTAGGTTTCAAGGTCGATCGTATTGCCTTGTAGTGTCGTTATGTTATTAGTAAAACTATCGGCATTACCGGTAATTTCAACCCATTGCCCGGGACCGGCTATATTTCCCGTGTCTTTGACGTTGAATGATGGGTGAGCGTGATAGCGGCCTGGGATTCTTGCTTTCAAGACCATCTTAAATTCATAATTCCGTCCGATTTCCAGTGGAAAGGAATTTAGATGCGGTTCACCATTGATATAGCGTTCTTTTCGGACAAAGACCGGACCCGGTGAAATCAAACTAAGGTAGACCCGTTCTGGTTCGGGAATGTTATTGGGCCAGTCATCGGCAACATGAAATTTTCCAGTGATAACCAGTTCGTCATTCACCGATAATTCTGATTTCGAAAACGCAACGTCATACCATTGGATTGTTCGCATTCGCACAAACGGTTCGAGCGATCGTTCTCCATGTGCCCAACCTGATGAAATCGGGAGTATTAATCCCGACACCATAGTAATACTTAGAATGATAAGCTTTAGCCTATTCATGATGATAACCTCTTATTTACTTTTGACTGGATTAGACCTTTTTTAGATAATGAATCGTCGAAAATAATTTTCCGATATACCAGCTGAATGCATAGACAATGATGCACAAAAGCATGGAGAAAAAGGCCGATAATGGCGTTGCCATCTGACCGTAGGTCCGCAACGTTCCGCGTTCAACAATGCGCAAATATTCCGGCATTCCAGCGCGTAGATATTCGAATCCGAAATGATCCGCTACGGTACGCATTGTGCCCTGCCATTCGATGGGGACGTGAAATGGTGCAAATATTGGCCAGTTGGTTGGATAAAACAACAGTGCGAATGCCGCGCCACCACCGATTGCAGTAATCAAAAAACTACGGCTCAGCATCAATATGACATCCAATACTAAGGCGCTGGGAATCATCGTCGCAGGAAGTACGAAATTGACCGGGTAATAGGTCCAGATCTGATAGGCTGTCACCCGGGTAATCCACATTCCCACCATAAGTCCAACGATGGCCAGCGTCGCTCCCATCGGTAATCGAAAATGGGTCCATAACACAGATTGTATCGCCGCCGGCCACGCGATCAGCAAGACCGGCGTAACCAACGGCCACCATTGCCGGTCTTTCCAGTCAAGCCAGAAATCCCAGTCGCCGACCGTCAGCATAAAATGCAGATGAATCGAACCTATATAAAGAAATCCAGCAAGGACCAATACCAAATAATCATACGCTCTGGAAACCGCCGCGATTTCTTTGTTCATCACAAAGGGTTTTGTTTGTGCAACCATAGTAATCTCCTTTCTCGTTCAATTAGATTCCGAAAAACCAGAATTCAGATAAAGTAAGCCGAAAAGGGTTTTTTGGATGTTGGGGTGAGCGTATTTTGCAGCCCGTTTTATGACAACGCCTTCACCCCTTTTTGCCTCAATCAATGGCAGTGTGGAGCGATCCAAAGTGTCGGAAACGCGGTTACTTTGGGTAGCGATATTGTTGAATGAGCCGATGAAAAGCGCACAATGGACCCACCGGCTGCGAGTAAAAAACCGGATGAGGCGACTATACCAACTACGACCTTCGACCAATATCACGTCACCGGGTTTAATACTCTGACATACTTCGTTGAAATCGTGTGAGGCTAAAAAATGGGCATCATTCTCACGATTGAGCCACAACCTTGGATAAATAGTTGAATAATAGATTAAGGTTTTTAACATTTTCCAAGCGCTTTTTGTACTGCTCGGTACATTTAATATATTCTATGCCTCAAGATACAATAAAATCAACACAAATTTTTCGCCTCCGGGCTTCGCGGGTTAGTTGTCCAATACTGTCAATGCCGTCGACGCAACGGTTTCAAGATTTTTCCTATCGGGGTTAGCACTGGCCATAACCTGAAGACCGTAGAATATGCTGGTTAAATATTTCGCCAATGCTTTAGCGTCGCGATCTTTCGGAATTTCACCGAGTTCTTGCCCGCGCAGCAAAGCCGAATAAAACCCTTCTTCTACTCGTTTTAATCCACCTGATACCTCTTCCGCCACATCCGGATCACTACCCCAAAATTCAAATGCGGTCTTACCGAAAAGGCAAGCGCGTTTTGTATTTACCGAACGATCAATAACACGATGTAAAATCTGGGCAATAGCGACTTTGGCCGGTTCGTTGGCCAAAAGATGCTTTGTTTCGCGTAGCATGGCTTTGGTTTCGCCGAAATGCTTCAGCGCTTCAACGAACAGGTCCCGCTTGCTACCAAAAGTGGCGTAAAAGCTTCCTTTACCAATTCCCATTTCACCGAGTAATTCCTGCATCGATGCGCCTTTGTAACCTTTTTGCCAAAAGACATGCATTGCTTTTCCCAGAACTTGTTTGGTATCGAATTCTTGGTGCCGCATTGGTTTTTTCCCTATTTTTTACTGAATGGTAAATCATGAAAACTATAAAACATGTTCATGTCAATTAAATTTTATTCATCACACAAATAGAGGTAGGTATTGAGTCCACTTATTCCAAAGTTTAAACAAATATTTTTGCAGGTTTTTAGGGGAATCGCAATTTGCCGACTTTTTATCGTATTTGAGTATGTTAATTTCTACTGACCGGTTGGGGTAGGGTGCCGCCACTTTAGATATATCGTTGGATCGGGTGTCTCAGGGGTAAAAGCGGACGCTCAATTCCAAGGGAAACTTGCACAGTTTGTCGGATAAGGTTAGAGCTACTACACCGAATACTGTTAACACCGAATACCAAGTCGATAGTTGGGCACAAAACTGCGGTGGTTGTTTGCGGCGACCGTTAAACGTCTCAGCAACAATCGTAGCAGTCCAATGAATGCTACACCGAACAAAGCGCACCGATATCCTCGCCGTGACGGTTGATCACCGACATAATTTGTCAGAACGCCCGTCCGTGGGGTGCTTGCCGAGTTATTCTAAATTTGGAGGGTTCAATTCCCGATATTCGCGAATTATTCAAGTTCTGCAGATTCGGAATCACAGGATTTCAGCAATCTGGACTTAACTTTATCCGTGGCCGAGGTTTGATCCATGCCGTCTTGGATTCGTTTTTTGCCGCCACGATAAAACCGCATAGCAGCTTCGCGGTCCAATTCTTCGTTCTTTTTCAAATCTTTTATTTCAATGCTCATTTTTATTCCTGTCTATATATTTGAAAGTATATATAAGAAAGCAAATATCAAGCCATTTCCACACGAAATATTAATGGTAATATTTACAATAAGTTATGCGTAGTCGATTTCTCGCGAAAGCCTGGCATCTAGTAAAACGTTTTAAAATTTAAAACACAATAAATAAATTCACTGCAAAGATGTTTCTTCCAATGCAACACCTGGCATTGCCGATAAACGTCGTATTTCTGCTAGATTGGCGCATTGAGCCCCATTATTTGAGTTGCGTATTGGCCCAGCAAACGGTGATGACATAAACAACTTAATGTAGAATAACCGCATTTAGATTATTGGCCAAGCGGGAGGATTGCGTGATTGTTGCGCGTATTGATGATGAAGTAATATCTGCAGAAGTGTTTGTAAAGTTGCTCAAGCTGAGCCGGCAATTAGATCCTCTTTTAGAAAAGGTATTGATCGACAAGCTGCTTGTTCACGCCGCGAAAAAATCAGATATTTCCGTGACCCCGGATGAAATTCAAGATCGTGTGGATGAATTTCGTCGAGGTATGAATCTGCATCGCGCGCAGGAAACGATCGAATTTCTTGACAATATCGAAATGAAATCGACCGATTTGGAAGCGTATATTGCCGATGTCTTGTATCGGGAAAAAATGCTTTTGACGATTTATAGCGAATCTGCGATCAATCAATTTTACAACAATCATAATCTGACATTTGAACGCGTCGGATTAAGCCATATTGCGATCGATTCGCTGGTCAAAGCCCAAGAGATTTTTGCCCTTCTCGAGGAAAATCCGGAGGATTTTGCGGACTTGGCCTTGCAACATTCTGAAGCACAAGATACCCGAAAACAAGGGGGGTATTTGGGTAAAATCCCGCGCGGTGTTCTACCGGCCGATGTTGAGGCAAAGGTGTTCAACGCGACATCCGGCAGTATCCTTGGGCCATTTAAAATCGAAGCCAATAACCGTATCGAAATTTTTAAGGTAATGGCAATTTATTCGGCCGATTTGGATGACAAAACCGTTGCCGATATAAAGCAAAAATTGTTTCGGCGTTGGTTGTCCGAACAATTGGATTCAGGCGCACACCAACTAGAGTTGATTTAACATTTGTAAGAAATAGCTTCAGTCATATAACTAAAAACTCCGCTTAATTGATAACTAGTGTATAGAATTATCTGTTCAGGCGATTGAATCTGACTAGGCCATGCTGTCGTTTTTCGAGGGGCTAATTGACGGGATCGACTTTATGAAAATTGCGAAAATGGGTCGTATTAAATCTATAGTTAAAGTGGACTGGGTCCGCTTTGGCAGAATCGGAGAATTACATGGCGTTTGAATGGTCATCATTTTGTCGATGTGAAACCGGAAATGTACGCCGAGTCAACGAAGACGCGTATTTGGATACCAAAGACAAGGGTATTTGGGTCGTTGCGGACGGCATGGGCGGACATCAATCCGGCGATTTGGCGAGTCGATCGATTGTGCAATCGCTAGCCCACAGTAAAACATTTACTGTTTTATCCAAAACGGTAGATGAAATTGTCGAACGTTTAAAAAAAGTCAACACCGAACTGTATCAGGCCGCTTTACAACGCGGAACCAATCAAACCATCGGCAGCACTGTAGTTGTTATGGTCGCCCATGAGAATTCTTGTGCGTTCATATGGGCTGGCGACAGCCGTTTGTATCGCTATCGAGACGGAGTATTGAGTCGACTGACACAAGATCATAGCCATGTGCAGGAAATCATCGACATGGGTATGTTGCTTCCTGAAGATGCGGAAAATCATCCGGCTGCAAATATGATCCTGCGCGCGGTCGGTGCGGCCGAGGACATCCAGTTGGACAGCGAATATACCACGATGCAGGCTTGCGATGTTTATCTATTGTGCAGCGATGGGTTGTATAAAGAGCTAAACGAAGATGAAATCGGAAGCATTTTGGCGCAGAGTGATAGCAAAACAGCGTGTAATAGTTTGGTCGATCTTGCTCTACAGCGCCAATGCCAAGATAACGTGACCGCAATCGTAATTGACTTTGCTTCCGATGAGAAAACTGTGCTTCGCCGGGATAGCGCTTCCGAAAAATTACCCCCGGATATTACGCTACTAAGATAAAAACGCTTATTGAGCGGTTGTTTACACGGTAGTATCGATCATCCGAATATCAACCCGGACAAATGCTGGCGATCATCGACATCAGCGGCTGCGGGAATCTTTCTTGATCCGTCCCGTGCAATTATGTCCGATTAGTTAGTCATTTATAAACTTATGGCTTCGATATGTTCGCCCTTTAACAACAGTTTGTTCGCAAGCGTTCGTTTGAATCGTTCCTCTGCGTGATTGATTTCCCCCATCCAGGCTAAAAAACACTCCGGAAAGTACATTTTTTGGGTCGGGAGTTGTTTTGCTAAAGGATACAAAAACATCGAATTTTCAATATATTATGGAAACAGCTGATGCATTTAACGTGGCGCCAGCCGTATAGGCATAGCCCAGCCTCCTGCGTTTTTGGCATTATTAGTGCTTATGTCATAGTGAATTTAATTTTTAAACCCATTATCTTTTTATAGAAGGTGGATCAAAATGACTATGTTAGCGATTAAAGATCTTACAACGAACAAAACATTGGATCGTCAAGCAATGAAACAATGTGCGGGTGGCAGAGGCGTCGCGCGAAGCCAACTATTTTCACTTTGGCCAGCGACTAGCGGCAGCGGTGCGGGTGGATTTCCTGCGTCGACAATCATCCACACGGTTAACAATTATGTAAACCAAACTTTTATCGATACATTGCAGCTGAACCAAATCGATCAGACTGTAACGATAACCGATTCTGACAATGCAACCGTCGGACAGTTCGGCAATGCGCAGAACTCAATGCTGCCTGGTTTGGCAGACGCAGTGCCGGTTTAAATCGATTCAAAATATTTACCAGAGACTTAAACCACCCCCTCATTATATGTTCGCCCCAACTTCGGGGCGAACTTTTTTTCTATGTCTGATTGAATCAATAAGATTCAATAATATCAATTGGATATTTGTTTCTGAACCAACTGGTAATACATACCCATTTGTTCGACCAATTCGTCGTGCCGTCCTTGTTCGATAATAGAACCCTTATACAAAACCAATATCTTATCGGCTTGCATAATCGTGCTCAGTCGATGTGCGATGACCACCGCGGTACGACCTTCCAATATATTTTGCATATTACTGAGTATGTTGCTTTCCGATTCTGTATCCAGTGACGAGGTGGCTTCATCAAAAATCAGTAATCTTGGGTCGTGATACAGCGCGCGGGCGATGCACACCCGTTGAATTTGACCTCCGGAAAGTCCCATGCCCCGTTCACCGACGATTTGGTTGTATCCCAATGGCATGTTGGCAATAAAACCATGCGCGTCGGCCATTTTGGCCGCCTCCATAACCTTACGGTGGTCTGGGTTTTCCTCGCCCGCTGCAATGTTCTCGGATATCGTTCCAGTAAACAAAAGGTTGCTTTGCATCACATAACCGATTTGAGCCCGATAATATTCTTTATCGACAACGCTCATGTCATAGCCATCCACCATGATTCGGCCTTCGGTCGGTGGATAAAAACCGACCAGTAGCTTGGCCAATGTTGTTTTCCCCGAACCACTTTGGCCAACAATGGCGACCATGGAACCGGGTTCAATTTCAAAATTGATGTCTTCTAATATATACGGCGAATCACTGTCGCCATAACGAAAATACAGATCTTCGAATTTAATCGAGCCGTGTAAATCCGGTAACGCCACGCGCGATGAAAGATCGGTGGGGCTTTGTTCAGGTTCTATTTCCAGAACATCGCCCAAACGTTCCATCGCTACGCCGGCTTGGTGAACTTGATTCCATAAACCGACGAGCCCCATCAAAGGCGACAACACGCTGCCCATCAACGAATTAAATGCAACCAATTGACCGATGGTGAGTTGCTGGGCCAATACCTGATTCGCGCCGTACCACAGGATCACTATGGTGATGGCCGAATTAAAAATCTGGCTGGCAAAACCGACGAATATGCCAAACCGTTGTGCTTTGTACTGAACGTTCAACGATTTGGTATATTTTCTTTCCCATCTGAGTCGCATCGATCTCTCAATGCCCATTCCCTTCAAGGTTTCTACACCGCCGATGGTTTCCATCAACACCGACTCAGCATCGGTTGCGGCTTCAAATGATTCTCGAGCGTATTTTTTGATGGTCGGTGTGACCACGACGGTCAAAATTAGAATAGGGATAACAAATGCAATCAGTAGCAACGTCATTTCGACGTTATACATAAACAGAATCGTAAAATAGATAAACACCATTAACAGATTCAATATCGTGGAAATGGTCGATTCAGTCATGAATGCGCGAATGGTCTGGTTCTCCTGGAATCTGGCGAAAATATCCCCAGTTCGTCGCGTCGTAAAAAATGAAATCGGTAGAGACATCGCGTGTTTAAAGAATCCCGACATCATTGAGAAATCCATATTCCGGACCATATAAGCCGATAAAAATCCCCGTAACACGCTGGTCAGCTGATTAAATAGGCTGGTAATAACTAACCCGCTTATCAATAAATTGAGCAGGGAAACATTGGCATGAACCACAACGCGGTCCAGAATATTTTGGATAATAATGGGCGGGACCAAACCAAAAATCTGGATTACGAAGGTGGCCATGAACAAGTAGCTGAGAATTTTCTTGTACGGCTTGATGTAGCTGACGAATCGGACCCAAGGTGATTTTTCGACCGAAAATTGCGCCAAATCGGTACCTGGTGAAAAAACCAAACAGTTGCCGGTCCAACCCCTTTCGAATACATCTACGGTCATTTTTTTAAATCCCGGACCCGGGTCGGCAACCCAAACGTGCTCTTTGGAAACACCATACACAACCACGTAATGATATCCCTCCCAATGCGCGATAAAGGGTAGTTCAAATCCCAACAACGATTCATAGGTGCATTGGATTCCGCGGGTCACAAAACCAAGCGATTCGCCCACTCGTGCCAAGCTATCCATTGTCGCGCCTTGCGTGGTTACATTGGCTAATTCCCGCAATTTCCCGAGCGTGGTGTTAATTTCGTAATTTTTGCAAATCATTGCCAGACAGGCTGCACCGCAATCCATTTCCTCGGCTTGGTGTACCAGTGGAAAACGCTTGATCAGGCGTTCGCCTTTTTCCGGTTTCGATTTTAGGTCGATCAATAGCGGGCGTTTACGGCGTTCGGCAATTTTTTTCTGTCGTTGTAACTCGCGATCGGTAAATTGAATGCGTTCTTCTAGCGCGTCTTTCAATTTCGGATTACGTTCCAAAAGGAATTTAACGGTTGCCTCTGGAATGATCAGCAACACAACATCCGTTTTAGCGATAACCGACGCAAATTGCGGTTGGCGCATCAAACAGGCTTTTTCGCCGAAATAATCCCCTTTGGTTAATGTCGCCAACACAAATTCGTCGCCTTCGTCCTCGACTGTCAATTGAACCTGGCCCTGACGCACGATGTACAATCGGCGATCTTCGCGTCCCTCTTGTTGTAGAACCGTGTCCCCCGCTAGTAATCGTTTAACCCCAACGCTCCGCACTAACTCCTCAACTTCTTTGTTGTCGACTTTTCCGCGTAAATTAAACAGACGGGTCACAAAACCGCCGGCCGAACTGACCGCGACATAGCTGGTTACAAAAGATTTAGCATCTGGATTGTTTTGCAGCAGAGTTGCGAACGCGCTATGTGGGATGAATATCAATTCGGACTTGGCTGAAGCGCGTAATGACGCCTCGTATCGGTATTCTCGGAGTACCGCAAGTTCGCCGAATACTTCCCCGGTTTTGCGGATTCCACCACTGATTTCTTTGCCTTGTTCTTCGGTGAAAATCCGAACCGCGCCCGACTTTACGATATAGACGCCATTGCAGGCTTCGCCTTCACTACAGATTGTTTCGCCGAAGTCGAAAAATTTCGAATCTGCGTGGTTGGCCAAATGCGATAGATCAGCACGTTGAAATACTGCGAGCAATTCGATGCTCGTCAGTAGGTCAACTAGATTTTCTTCACTCAATGTTTTCGCCCCTCTATTTTCTGTAATGCCGTTTGTCATTGTTTTGATGAAGACATACGGTTTGTTAATCTACCCCAGGCTACTCGATGTATTGCGGCAATACTGGGATGGATGATGTCGAGAATACCTACGCATCGATGAATTTCAATCGACGATCAGACCGGTAAAATATTTCGTTTATGCTGATCAAATACTATGTCAGTGTTTCAACGCGATTTTCGCGTACTAATTTTAAAAACCACTGATCTTTTATCAGCTGACGGATTTGGTTGACCGTTTCAGCATCCAGTTGAGGATTTCTTCTTGCGTTGACCGTGATGATTTCATAAAACGAGCCATCGGCCACGACAAACGGTCCAAGTATATCGCCTTGCGACGCGTTAAAAACTTTAGCTTCTACCGAGGCTTGCATGCCGCCTCTGTTAATTTTTCCAACATGACCGCCTTTTTCCGCATCTGCCAAAGAATGTTCGCGGGCCAAGGTCTCAAATATTTCGGGTTCATCCTCCAAAATTGCGATGATTTCTCTTGCTTTGCCGTCTGAATCCACCACGATATGACTGATATCAACCGTCGCAAAAGAGGGTGAATTTAATTTAAAATATGCTTCGACAGCTTGGTCGTTGGCGATCGCATCCATTACTTTATCGCGATAGACCGTTTCGGTGATAAAGGTTTCAAGTTCTTCTAATGAAATCCCTTTCGAATCGAGAAAATCGTTCATCTCTTTCGCCCGATGCATACCCATCACCCGGCGGAATTCGTCGGCCCGTGCTTGAATGTCTTCGACGCTTACCGATATACCTTGCTTTTTGGCGGCGTGAACCGCGAGTTTGTCCTTGACAACGTCTTCGAGTAGCTTTTCATAACGGCCGTTTAATTTGAGATATTTGATCAGATCGTCGGTGGAAAATACTTCGTCGTTAATTTTAACGATATCGGCCATGCGCTTTTCCTTAATTGCTCGAAGTTCGCGGTTACCCGGCAATCTGGCGGAACGGATCTAATGCTAGATCGACTATACGGCGTTTCCTCACTATAATTTCGGTCACGGCCTCCATGCCATATCGCAGTTGAAATTCTTCTCCGTCGATTGAGAAATAATCTCGGTCCAAACCGACGCGTCCCTTATATACCAAAGTTTTGGTTTTCTGCGAAAGCTGTGTCGATGGTGAAATATGCTCGAGCTTTCCGTCGATAAAACCATAGCGCTGATACGGAAACGCATTAAACTTGATCTTGACGGGTTGCCCCAGTTTCAGGAATGCCCGATCGGATTCGTTGATTTCGATTTTAACAACAACGCGCGAATCTTTGGGTGCGATCCCACCCAGCGGGGTGTTCGCGCTGATTTTGTCGCCGGCTTGGGTAAACGCAATCTCAGTGATAACGCCGGAAACCGGAGCCAAAATCTCCAAAAAATTGTTTTCATCGATGTTCTTGAAATTGATCCTGGATGCAGCGTCCGCTTGAATCTGCGCGCGTCGAAATGCGTTTTGAACTTTGCTTTGTTCCAGCATGATCTTGTTCTTGAGCTCGCGAAGCTGGATTTTCTTTTGGTTTAACTCGATGTCGCTGCCTTCCAACCGGGTTCTGGCTTTGGCGTAGCTGTCGCTCAAAAATGTGTCGAGTTCGTCAAAGCGCGCTTTGGCTTTGGTCACCTCGGCTTGAGCGGCGTGCAGAGCGGCATATTTTTCGTCCACAGTCGCTTTTGGTATCGCACCGGCCTCGGCCAATCGCTTTGATGATTTAAGCTCTTTGGCAGCTTTTGAATAAAGCCGCTTGGCCAGCTGCAGATTACTGCGCGCAACATCCAGTTTGGCTTGTTGGTCGGCGGCGACCTTGTCCAAGTCTTCCATGAGCCGTTTTTCGTGCTCTTTTTCTAGAATTTCAATTTCCTTTTCCAAGCCAGACGCTTGGCCCTCCAAAAGTATCTTGTTTTCGGGAAATTGATCTAGGTCTCTTTTCGCTTCTTCCAACCTGATTTGCGCGGCATCCGCATTGGTGGCGGCTTCCACCGCACCGCGAGCGTTAATTTTCGCCAGAACCCCGTCGTGTGTAACCAAAGATCCCTCCCCGACAAATAATTCAACAAGCTCGCCGGAGATGGGTGCGTAAAACCGCTTGACCTCTTGATCCGGGCTTACCGTGCCCGGAGCCGTTACGATAACATCGGCTCTGCCGATAAACGACCATATCAGGCCAACGATAATCAGCAGCGTCATCAATATAATAAATGTGCGAATCAATTTTGAAGGTTCTGCCGACAACAGCGCCACGCCCTCGATGCTGTGATCTTCTAGGGCCTCAGATAACCGTTTTAATTTTTGTGCTTCATCATTCATAAGTTAACCGTATTCGTGGTTCAACTTTATTCTGGTTTTACAAAGAGTTTAAGCTTGGCCTCCACGGTAGACCGTTCTGAACGGACAACATCCAATGAGTACCACTGATAATCAAATTCCTTATTGATCTTGGTATACAAATCCTGCCATTGCGGTGACAAGTCAAGCTTGATCGATTCATACAGACTAACACCGTTTTGGGCATGTTGATACGCTTTTGAAAGCCGATTCGCTTGCGTCCTGAACGCTTTCAATATTCGCCTTTCGAGGCGCAATTGTGCACCAATTCTGCCAGCCGAATAGTAATCGTCCCAAAAATTTTCCGCGAGCTTAAATTGTAGATCCGCATCATTCGCGATTTCAGATTTATAGGTTTCAACTTCATCGCTTACTAATTGCACAAAATAGATGTCTTCGGAGGCATCCAATAATTTAAAAAATTCCATTAGGTTCGAGCGATAAGCGTCCGATCCTTTAGACGCGTTCAACGCGTTAAATTTTGATATTATATTTTGTTTCCGCTGCAATTCCGGGGTCAAGAATTCATCCCCCGCTTGACCCGCTGATTGACTCAATAACGCGATAGCTTTTTCTGTGTCGCCGTTTCGCCATTGTCTTGATGCGGATGTATAACGCGTAACCAATTCATTTGATTCGGGCAGATTAGTCCACTGTTTTTCGAGATATTGTTGGAAAGGTGCGGTCTGAATTTGTTCGGTTTGAAGAAAAGCTATAATCCCTCCGACTTCCTTGCTTTTAACCAGATCATCGAAGCGCGATAGCAATCTCCAATCTTTGCGAAGCTGATCGATCCCGTTGATGTTAGGATATCGGTTTTGGAATCGATCAAATACCAATCCCAATTCAGCTACACGCCCACCGTCGAGTTTTTCTTGAATCGATGATTTTAACTTTTGTATTTCGGGAATATAGGTGGACTTCTGATCCATCAGGCCGGTCAGGTGATTTGACAGTTTGCGGTAAAGTGGATTGAATTCCGGCACGGTGGAATCGATAAAATGCAGTGTACGACGATGACCGTCCTTATCTACATGCCACCAATCGAGAATCTCGTTGATCTTCGGCTCGTCCTGGTAAATGGTCAGTGGTGCATCTTGTCCACCCCGATTGTGGATATATTCCTCGAGATTTCCGACCCAGTCCAGCATCTCGTTGTATGGCTGGAAATCCTGGTTCGCCGAACTATTTTGCCGCATTTGTGATAAAAGTTGATCAGCCGTCGAAAAATCTTGTTGTTCGATTGCGGTAGCCCAATACGGGACACTGGATTTAAGTAGCGCATCGCTCGCTAATCCGCGTATCTCCTCGTGATCCGGATTGTTTTTTAGAAAATCGTTTGCCGACACAACCGCTTGCGCGTACTTTTTCTGGTCGACGAGTTGGTAAATTTTTTGCTCCAGCGAACTATTCCAATAGAAATAGGTTGCGGCAATTAAGATGACAGTAATCGCTATGCCGATCGGGACCTTGCGGTTGATTTTCCGGTCATCCGCAAGTGCCTCTTTAATCTGACGAAGAAACAACCGTTCTTTGCGAAATACACGATCAAAAAAAGTCTTTTTAGCGTCGGCGTCTCCCGCTTCGGCTGCCGATAGTTGTTCGGCGTCGACCAACGACTCTTCTTCCTGTGCACAAAATATATCGATGAATGAGTCGGCCGATGTAACAAAGGTTGTTTTGGAAAGGTTGTCCGAATTCTGTATCGCGGTTTCAGCGGCTTTATTATTACCGACTATTTCCGTTTGTTGCTGGACACTGTCGAGCTTGGTCGAATAAACGAACCGTTTGCCGCCAAAGCCGATGTTATCGCCATCATTTATCGCAATTGCATTTTCACCCAATCGAACGTCGTTAACGAAAGTGCCGTTGGTGCTGGCTAGGTCTTCGATATACAGTTGATTGTCTTTGATAAAAAAATAAGCGTGCTTGCGAGAAATGTAAGCAATATCGTCGGCGAGCAGATCTTTGAATTGCGAAAATAGCGGATTAATCTTGCTGATCAAAAAAGGAAAATGTTTGATGACGACTGCTGTCAATTGGTTATCAAGCGGGGTTAGGGTCAACGTAAACTTTCCGGTGTTCGGGGCAAGCACCGTTTGATCGTCCGAATGATCTACAATTGCGACTTTAAAAGCTAGATTGTTACCCAGATCAATCGAATCGTTCTGGTTTAGTGAAACCGGGTCCTGTTCTAATTTTGTTCCATTAACTACCGTGCCGTTGCTGCTATTCGTATCAACTATGAAAACCGATCCCCTCTCGATAAAAATTCGAGCGTGGTTACGCGACAATTGCGCAACAATATCTTTCGGATAACTTAAGAATGGTTTATGGTTCCGGCCTATCGAAAACATATTGTCTTCGATAACAATTTCCGGTAGTTCCGAATCAGGTGACGGAATAAGTTTGACCTGCATATTATTTTTTAAATTCTTAATTTCACTAAACCTCGAGCCAACTGGATGACTCGATATTTTCATTTGCCCCGAATGTGACTTTAGGTAATAAGCCAACAATCCGAATAATCAATTTGAGGTCTATTTGACGGACCCCTTTTTACAAGGAAACCGCTGCGTTACTTTTAAGCAGCATCCCGCTTATTCAAAAAGCCCATCGCATCGAGCGACTACTACGGTTGCCAAAAGTCACCGCTTCGGAATCGTTATTTTAAACAAAATGCGCGTCCCGATCTCCACTGGCTGCATCAGAGTAAGTGAACCCGGATAGCGAAAATCGGTTGAATATCTTACCATTTCTGGCCTGATTGATTATTTTTGTTTAAAACAAAGATGTGACGCGCGATTCGTCGAAGTTTCGAGCATCATCCCATTTCAACCAGACAGCTTCTAAGATTTGGCTTTCGGAGTCAATTGACAGGAAGAGAGCTAATCGCACAAAAACTATATCGCTTTCCTGGTAACGATCGCCGACCAGCAAAACCCTCCTATCCAAGGCTATCAATAAAGTCAGCGGGCTTGCTGAAATAATAAATTAGGCATAGTTGAGCGTTGTACAGCATCAATCGCGCTGAAAGAAATAGGCCTATCAATATTAAAAATCGGAATTGACCGTCTACCCACCAAGCTTGTGCTACCGATTGTTTTAAGTAACATTTTCTCAAAGCTATTTTTGAGACCCGTCCTTTGATTGATCTCGATGACCTTTTGCCCTCCGGTTAAAGTCGCGCGTCCGTGGAACCCCACTCAAGATTGAATCGCTATAGTCATGAATAGTTTGTTTATAAAAAACATAAATAGTTCTTTATTGTATTTTACGACCAACAAATTAAATGACTCCGTCGCTTTTTCAATCGGATGGCTTTGTTCCTTATAAAATTATTGCTAAATATATTCAATAACTTGCAATATTATTTCTGCTTAATCCGTCAACTTGGCACAGCTCCTGCTATATCCCTGTCAAGCTATTAACGCTTGAATGTGTTTTAACAACGATTCATTACAACTAAACGATTCTATTAGGAGAGCCAACCATGACTACTGTAACGATTAAAGATTTGACCACTGAAAAAGAATTAGACCACAAAGCGATGTCTGAAGTATCCGGCGGTAACGCTGCGATCGCAATGGCTGATAGCTTGGGTCTGGGTCTTTTCTTCGCCAGCCCTGTCACTCACAACGTCGCTAACGACCAATACAACATCGGTTCACAAAGCGCGGGCATCGGTGGCGGCAACATGATCGGCGACGGCGTATTCGCACCGGTTCAATTTCAAGGTTTGTATCAAAGCAATAACGCTTAATTTTATTCACTGACTTATTTATTTAACGATTAATTGGAGAAATGACCATGACAACTTTATCGATTACTGATTTGAGCAGCGAAAAAGCATTGGACCGTAAGGAAATGTCTGAAGTATCCGGCGGCACCGACTTTTCGGCTTTGCTAGCCATCGCTAGCCCGTTTATCACGAATATTGCAAACGACCAGTACAACATTGGCGCGCAGTCGTCTTTCATCGGCGGCGGTAACTATATCGAAGACGGCGTCTACGCACCGGTTCAGATCCAGTGGATGAACCAAAGCAACAACGCTTAATTTGAGTTATTAATTTTAATTTAACAATTATTTGGAGAAACCATCATGACATTATCAATCAAAGATTTGAGCGTAGCTAAAGAAATGGACCGCAAGGAAATGACAGAAGTGGCTGGTGGAAACGCTGCACTGGCCATGGCGGGTGGTCTTGGATTCGGTCTTGCGGCTTTCATCGGCAGCCCAGTGATCCACAACGTGGCTAACGACCAATACAACATTGGCTCACAAAGCGCTGGTATCGGCGGCGGCAACCTAGTCGGCGACGGCGTATTCGCACCAGTTCAACTTCAAGGTTTGTATCAAAGCAACAAAGCTTAATTTGAGTTATTAATTTTAATTTAACAATTATTTGGAGAAACTATCATGACATTATCAATCAAAGATTTGAGCGTAGCTAAAGAAATGGACCGCAAGGAAATGACAGAGGTCTCTGGCGGAAACGCTGCACTGGCTATGGCCGGCGGCTTCGGATTGGATCTTGCTGCTTTCATCGGTAGCCCGGTCATCCACAACGTGGCTAACGATCAGAAAAACACGGGCGCACAAGCTGCTTCGATCGGTGGCGGCAACGTAGTCGGCGACGGCGTATTCGCACCGGTTCAGTGGCAGTCTATGTACCAAAGCAACGTATCTTAATTGATTGCCTAAAGCTGTATCCCAAAACGGGGGTCTTCGGATCCCCGTTTTTTATTGTTGGAAGCCATAATTCGCAATTGAAAACGGCTAAAAAAGGGGGATTACAATTAGTCTTAAAAAGACTAATCGTATATCAAACGAGTTTCACCCTTTTTAGAGGCTGATTTTGATTTAGAATTTGGCTGTACCTGCAGCATCAAAGGACTCCAAAATATTTCTTAGAGTCTTAATATCAATTTGGATGAAGCGAAATAACGCGAATATTAATCCCAATCCACAAAGACTGGCCGCGCTAAGAATCAGCAATGTTACCCGTGCCTTGGAATCGATCAGGACCAGAGCCAAAACAGCAAGTAGCGGAACCAGTGCCGCCAGACAAATATAAGCATAGGTTCTTTTTTCTATCTTGGCGATCAATCTCCGTTCATGTTCGGTTTTAGATACGCCGGGCAGAAACCGCGGATAAGCGGCTTTGATGCAGAAGGCGGTAATCAAAAAAAACGGATAGACAGAAGTTATCATGCCGCAAAGCAGCAACGACCCAAAAAAATGTGTATAGTCCGGGGCCGACAACGTGCCCGTGCTGAAATGCAATGCCATTGGGTAGGCGATCCCAGCCAGACACCATAACGCAATATTGATTAGGGCGCCGTAGTGACCAAGTTTCAAACAACGACTCCGCAATTGTTTTGTGCCTGATTCTTCATCTGTAGCGACACTTTGTTTGATTGACTTAAGGATCGGATGGGCTAAGTATAAAAACCACCCAAGGCCAAGCGGAAATGCCAGCAGATTAATCACCAATTGGATATCCCAAAAGGTTTTCTGCGCTATGGCGGGTAGCCCGACAATTATTTCGTTATAGTTGTAATAGTAATTGAATAAACCCGCCATAATGTTGGGCACTATCGCGGCGACTATGAGTATAGGAAGCGCATTTCGGCGTAATCGATCGATCAGACCGGCGGATTTTGGGTGAACCATTGCGTAAGCGCCAGGTTCATGACAGATGCTCAATTCTCTGGCCAGTGCTGTGCCAGTGGCAATTCGATCCCCGGGTCTGGGTGTGATGCATTTTTTAAGGATCTCGACCAATCCCGGCGCTATAGTGCGATGGGCAGCTGTAATCTTGATCTCTTGTTTGCGTGTTTCGATCAGGTCAGTCATCGCTCGAAGCAAGCCCATTTCAGTAGTTTGATTGGGATAGGGGCGTGTACCAAACAATAATTGCCACAAGCTTATTCCCAATGAATAAATATCGCTTCGGCCATCCAGATCTTTGACGCTTTGCTTAAATTCCGGGTGACAGGCTTCCATCTGTTCCGGTGACATATAAGCCATACTTCCACCCAAATATTCGTTCGATGTATTCGTCCAGGCATTTCGGGAAATTGAAAACCTGATAGCGGTATTCCAAATCCAACTTGATGAGTTCAACTAATGTAAGCCATTTTTGATTGGGCTGGTTCGGCAAAAAATTGTTTAAGTCTGGAGGGCTTTTCCGTGATCGCCAAGCTTCGGTGAACCGTTCAAGGGCCAATAATATTGATGGCCCTATAGTAATAAACGAAGGAGATTGTTGGTCTGGCTCCATGTTTTTATTCTTCAACGCTTCCTTGGTCCGTATACAAACATGCCGGATTTTCGATTCGGCCCGTGAACAGTTGTCTCATAACCGGGCAATTGTACTCCCGGTGGATGTCATTCGGTACTGCACGCCCAGCCGATTGTCGAACAAGATTATGGGATTGTTCGAATGCTTGAATAAATGTCGCTGCCGTTCAATTTGAATTGCGATGAATCGGAAGCTTATCAAAAGAAAATATTATTCCAATACATCCCGTAAAGACCGGTTCGGTATAATAACAAGCATGCAATAAGGAGCATTCTATTGAAGGAATTACCGGATAACCGCCTGGAAAACGCGATACGCGCCCGGGAACGCGAGGCGTTGGCCGAATATATGGAAAAAAAGCGGTCCGTGTTGTTGGCGTTAATCCGACGAAACATGAGTGCTTCGTTAGCACGGAAAGTTGACCCTCAGGATGTTTTACAGGAGGTAGCGATCCATGCGTTTAACGGGTTGGCGGAGGTTGATTTGACTCGGGTCTCCCCGTACGCATGGCTATGTCGATTGGCGGAGCAGCGCATAATAGACGCGCACCGGCGCTACTTTAGTGCCGGTAAACGTTCGGCGCATGTAGAGGTCGGATTGTACGATCCCAGGTCGGCGGATCATTCCGGCGCCTTTGCCGACATCTTGGTTGCAAGCCTGACTACACCGACACAATTCATCGCCCGGGATGAGAAAACTCGAGCCCTGTTAGAACAATTCGAGCGGCTTTCACCAGAAGTTCGTGAGGCGCTTAGCTTACGCTATGTAAACGGTTTATCGTTGCAAGATATAGCACGGAAATTGGGTAAGAGTGAGGGTAGCGTCCGTGTGATGCTGAGTCGCGGAGTGAAGAAACTTAAAGTCAGTATGGAGAAAGATTGATTTAGCGTAAACCAAGGTCCAATAAACACATTGCGTCGTGGGGTTGGTGCTCGATAAGCACGCGGTATTTTTTGATCTGAGTGGCGCTATACAAACCGCAGCTCGTTTCCTATCTGATCGTTAACAATTCCAATTTCTTCGTGACTGAATTTTTCATCAAAGTCTGTAGCTAAAATTAAATTGGTTTTTGTAAGGCCAGGCCAGATAACCTATCGGCAAGTTCCCGGCTTTGATTGATCGATGCCGACGTGAATGGTGTTTTTCATAGCAATTGTCGATCCTGTATCACCCGTTGAATTCTCAACGTCAAATCCAACCAATAAGGCCTGTCGCCCTCGAGAGACACATAATCAATAGCGTTTATCACCATTCGGTCGAAAAAGCCGGTATGGAGTCGCTTTGTCACGACATCGTGCCATTCAATGTTTATACAACACTTTGAATTAAAGCCGTATGTTACTGATTTAATGTAAATAGAAAAATTGGACCGTAAATTGCCTAACTTCAAGAAAATGCCTATTCGGTGAACACGTGTATTGATCGAGATATTGATCGATAAACGAATATAGTATGTCGCAGAAATTCTTAAAATTTGAACTTTTTTGATTGAATATGGGATTAACCCAGGAGAATCTGAACAATTCGATCTTTACCGGGTTTGGATTTGATGGCTTCGAACAACGCGTGAAATTTTAGTGTACCGGACAATCAATCGGTTGTCGCGGGACAGTGAAGTCGTGAAAACTTAGGAGCTGAATTTAACGTACTTTGAATCTTGTGTCGATCGGGTCAATATTCCGGACGGATTTTTCGAATTGGCAGTTGTTTTTTGATAGACCCGTTATGCCACCGCCCACCTCTTGAAAAAAGTGAAGCTATTATGAACGAACCGACAAAAAAAGAAAGAATTGCCGTTTTGGGCGGCGGAATTTCCGGATTGAGCGTGGCCTGGTTGCTCAAAAACCGGGGTATTGATGTCCGATTACTTGAATCGTCGGATCAGGTTGGAGGATTAGCCAGAAGCTTCGAATGGCATGGGGTTAAATGCGATATTGCTCCGCACCGGCTTTTCACGAATGATCAGGACACGTTGAGAACCCTATTGGATTTAGTTCCGATGAATGCTCATAAACGAAAGAGTAAAATCTTCATGGGCAATCGGGTGATCCGGGATCCCATTAATCCCATTGAACTGGTCTTAAAATTTCCGCCTAAGACCAGCATAAGTTTGGTTTGGGGGTTTTTGTTCAGGCCCAATTTACCGGAAGACTCGTTCGAGTCCATGGCCCTGAATAATTTTGGACGTGGCTTGTACGATTTCTTTTTTAAGCCCTATACACGAAAATTATTCGGTGTATCGCCCCGAGAAATTTCCGCTGCTTGGGGTAAACAAAAACTTCGATCTTCCGGGCTTGCGGATGCGTTCAAGCGAAACTCTAAAACTTTCTTCAAGGGGTTTTATTATCCCGAGCAGGGAGGCTATCAAGCGATCAGCAATGCATTTTACGAAGATATTAGCGATTCGGTAACATTGAATGCCAAAGTCACCGGTTTGGAACAATCCCAAAAAGGCATCTCCGCGGTTAAATATGAGCATAATGGCCGTGAACAGAAATTCGAATGCGATCGGGTAATTTCGACCATTCCGTCGACAGTTCTCGGCCATATGCTCGGGCACCAAATAAATTTGAGGTTTAAGCCTGTCCAGATCGTATACCTCAATATTAATAAGCCAAGGGTCATGTCCTATCATTGGATATATTTCGGCGATGGTGATGTTGTGATCAACCGTTTGGCTGAATTCAAAAATTTTAGCGGCGACCATAATGCCGAAGACAATACTGTTCTTTGCGCCGAAGTGACCGTTGAAACAGACAATCCTGTTGAGCATGTGTTGACCGCCTTAGAAAAATATCGGTTGATCGACCGTAACGAGGTGATCGATAGCTTAGTAGTACCCATTAAATGTGGCTATCCGATTTACGACAAAGGTTACGAAACACAAAGAATAGATGCGCTAGATTTTTTTAATGGTTTTAACAATCTTCACCTGGTCGGTCGGAATGCTGAGTTTAGACACATCGATATTGACGAGGACTTTGCCTCGGCCAATCTATTGATCAATCGACTGTACGGTGAGCTAAGCGTTGTTGGATATGAAACCGAACAAATTTTCGACGGACAGGAGATTGCGTCCACAGTTTAATTGACGGACGGCTTGTTTATTTCTGTCCCTGATACTTTTAGGACAGCGTGATAATTTATCGCCGACGGGTCGATATATAATAATAATTTGCATACGGATTCGAGGCGACAATGAGGGTGTTTGTGTTTTTATCGGCCGTCGCAGCCTGCGCGGCAGCGCTTGTATTCGGTTTAATTCCAGAACTGAAATCCACTTTTCCAAGCCTTTACAAGATCTACTTCTTTCCGGATGGATACGACAAAATTGCGCTGAATCTGCTGCAGGGTTATGGCTACCGTTTTTACCCGGAAAGCACGCAAACCATGGTAAGGACCCCGCTGTATCCGTTCGTACTTGCATCCGTTTTCTATTTTTTCGGAAAAAACCTTGCCGCAGCTCAGGTTTTGAATCTCTTATTCGGTTTATTTACCGCCTGTTTAATTTTCCTGATTTCGAAGCATTGTTTGCTTAGGGCTGGCCATAAACCCTCTACAAGTCGACTAATGCTTCCGGCCGTTGTATTTTTATTGCACCCCGCTGTTATATTGGCCGAGACCCGGGGAGGCGTCGAGAGTCTGTTAATGTTGCTTATAACCGGCTTTATTTATTGTTTATACAAGGCCTTTAGCGTAGGGTCGATTGGCAGTTATGTTGTTGCGGGGGTAGTATTTGGTTTGGTTCTGCTCGCCAAGAGTAGTCCAGCGCTTTTTGCATTTTTTTTAATCGCTTATGCGTTTCTACTGAGTAAGCGCCAGTCCATTAGCGTGTCTCGATTTTGTATAAACTTGGGCGCTTTTTTTTTGGTTTGCGCGTTGCTTTATTCTCCGTGGATCGTACGCAATTACTGGTTGACCGGTGAAATTGTGCCTACCGCAACCATCAAAGGATTTGTCGCGCATCAAGGGTTTTATTTGAATAAGAATTATTTTTCCGGCCGGCAAGCCGGTGTGCTGTTTAGAGAGGATGCGGACCGGCAGAATTTATTGCTGGATGAGTTTGGATTGGAAACCTACGAGCGGAAATATCTTAAGCATTTTTATACCCCCAATGACGAACTCAATTTTGACAACCATCTGTTCAAAGAGGTAGTTCAGCAGTACCAGACCTCACCCCTATTTTTTGCGAAGGCAGTAGGGCTCAATTTCGTTGGATTTTGGTTCAAGGGACGTACCAGCAATTCGACGGTACTTAATATGGTGGTAACACTGCCATTATTGGTACTATTTATTTTTGGCTTGCGTGAAGCTTATTTGAGAAAAATTGATGTTGTACCAATACTATTATTTATTGCTGCATTCCTGATACCCCACCTCCTGACATTAGGCTTAACCCGCTATCACGTCCCAATTATTCCGCTACTTATCATCGTGGCGATGCTTCCGTTTCAAACCGGCAACTACCCTCGTCTGATCAACTTGCATGACATTCGCTCTCGGGTGTTAAGAAATAAATTGCGTAGAATCATATTCTAAGCGCGACGTTCAGGATAGAATATCCGCCTGCAGCTTAGCTCTGCAGGCGGATTTCTAGATTTAGATGGAAGCAAATTTATATCGTACCAATCAGTAAGCTGTGATGACTTATAAATTTCACTCTGTGACATACCTAATATTTGCGTTGCTATTGGGGTGTGTCGGACAACAATCCGCGCCGGAAACATCGCCGAAGGCTGATATTCTTGCCGGCCTGGGTGACAACCATTTCACAATAACGACCGAGAATGACGAGGTTCAGGCGTACTTCGACCGTGGATTGATCCTGGCTTACGCGTTCAATCACCAGGAATCAGCTGCAGCGTTCCAAAAAGCGATAGACACCGACCCGTTATGCGCGATGTGCTACTGGGGGTTGGCCTATGTGTTGGGCCCCAATATCAATGCGCCCATGGAACCGTCCGCGGTTGCCAAGGCGTATTCGGCGGTTCAGCGGGCAAACGCGCTGTCTCGCGGAATTAGCCCGATAGAGAAGGCTGCGTAATGCATTGATGTACCGTTACAGCAGCACGATTCTAGACGATCGTTCCGCACTGGACAGCGCCTACGCGAATGCGGTCTGGCATTTTGCCCGCGGGATGGCTTTTGTGGCCAAATCGGATTTGCTGCATGCTGATGCGGAATTGCGGGCGCTAAGAAAAATCACTGCTGAGCCAAAAATTGCCGAGATGTCCATTTGGGACATGAACACTATGCGGCAAATACTAGACATTGCTATTTATATGTTGGGGGGTGAAATCGCCGCCGCGCAAGGAGAAACCGAACTTGCGGTCAAATATCTAAGCAAAGCCGTCGCATTGGAGGATGGCTTGCAATACAACGAGCCTTCGGATTGGGTGTTTTCGGTTCGTCAGGCCTTGGGTGCCGTATTGATGAGCGCGAATCGATTTTCCGAAGCGGAAACGGTTTACCATGCTGATCTGTTAAAAAACCCGGAAATAGGGTGGTCGTTGTTTGGTTTGGCAGCGAGTCTTGACGCGCAACAGAAAACCAGCGAGGCGAATCAGGTGCGGTCACGCTTTGACAAAGCTTGGTCGGATGCAGATATTACGCTCAAAGAATCGCGAATTCTAAATTAGTTGCTATGGGAATATTGGCGCTGCAGTAGCTAGATAATTCCGCTAGAATAGAATCAAATGCCCATCGCCGTTGAGCAACACCGTCGAATCGGTTTTTTGAGCACTGTGCGGCACCGTAGAAATTAATTCTGACTTCGGTATTTCTAGCAAGGAAAATCTAATGAACCTACACGAATTCCAGGCGAAACACCTGCTGGCGGCCTACGACATTCCGGTGCCCACCGGTGTGTCAGCTCGTTCCGCTGACGAGGCGATGAAAATAGCCAAGACTTTGGGCGGTGAATCTTGGGTGGTCAAGGCGCAGGTTCACGCCGGCGGGCGAGGCAAGGGTGGCGGGGTAAAGATAGTCGACAGCGTTGAGCAAGTCGGCACAGCTGCCGGAAAGATGCTCGGTAATCGTTTGGTGACTAAGCAGACCGGCGCTAAGGGGCTACCAATCGATGTGGTACTGGTGGAACAGGTCAACGCGATCCGGCGCGAACTTTACCTAAGTGCGTTGGTGGATCGTGCTAGCGAGCGCGTATTGTTCATGGCTTCCGCAGCTGGCGGTATGGACATCGAAGAGGTCGCGGCAACCACGCCTGAAAAATTATTCACCGTCAAAGTCGATCCTGCCGCGGGGTTGCAGCCTTATCAATGCCGTAAATTAGCTTTCTCGATGGGATTGGAGGGTAAGCAAATTCCGGAATTGAATAAAATTATGCAGAACATGTATCGTTTGTTTCTGGCCAAGGATGCCAGTCAGATCGAGATCAATCCGTTGGTGGTGACGGTTCAAGGTGGTTTGATGGCGTTGGATGCAAAGATCAATATTGATGACAACGCGCTTTACTCGCATTTCGATATCTCTGAAATGCGCGATCCAACCCAGGAAGATGAGAAAGAAATTATCGCACGCCAGTTTGATCTGAACTATATCACGCTGGACGGCAATATTGGTTGTATGGTGAATGGTGCGGGACTGGCCATGGCAACCATGGATCTTGTGCAACTGAAAGGCGGTGTACCGGCCAATTTTCTGGATGTCGGTGGGGGTACCGACGCGGCAAAAGTAGCCGAGGCATTCAAACTTATTTTGTCAGATGAGGGTGTCAAAGCCGTATTGGTGAATATTTTCGGCGGCATTGTCCGTTGCGACGTCATCGCTAACGGTATTCTGGATGCCGTTAAGGACGTTGGGGTTAGCGTCCCGGTCGTAGTCCGGCTGGAAGGGACCAATGCCGAAGACGGGCGAAATCTTTTACAAAATTCGGGCTTGGATGTTATTGCCGCGGAAGATTTGGAGCAGGCCGCGATTAAGGTGGTAGAGGCAGCGGCCTGAGTATCGGCTAATCCCATGAAAATCCAGTTATCAGCGAGGAAGTAAGACGGGGTGCTATGAGTATATTAATCAATAAAGATACCAAAGTATTGTGCCAGGGGTTTACCGGGAAACAGGGGACTTTCCATTCTGAGCAGGCGCTGGAATACGGAACCCAGCTGGTCGGGGGCGTAACGCCGGGCCGCGGTGGCACTACCCATCTGGGCTTGCCGGTCTTCAACACGGTATTCGAAGCGGTAGAGCAGACGGGCGCGGAAGCTTCGGTGATCTACGTGCCCCCCCCGTATGCAGCCGACGCGATTCTGGAAGCTGCCGACGCGGGTATCCAAACCGTAGTTTGCATTACCGAAGGCGTACCGGTACTGCATATGTTGCGGGTCAAAGCCGCGCTGGCGCACAGTGATACGGTTTTGGTCGGACCGAATTGTCCCGGTGTCATCACCCCAGGCGAATGCAAAATCGGCATTATGCCCGGTTTTATTCATCAGTCGGGTCGCATTGGTATCGTTTCGCGCTCGGGAACCTTGACCTATGAGGCAGTCTATCAAACCACGCGGGCGGGTTTGGGACAGAGTACTTGCGTAGGAATAGGCGGCGACCCGATCCACGGATTAGAATTTGTCGACGTATTAGCGCGCTTTCAGGCGGATGAACAGACCAAGGGTATTATCATGGTCGGCGAGATCGGCGGCAGCGCCGAGGAAGAGGCCGCGGATTTTATCAAAGCCTCGGTGACCAAACCGGTGGTCGGTTATATCGCTGGCGTTACGGCGCCGCCTGGTAAACGCATGGGCCATGCCGGCGCGATCGTATCCGGTGGTAAAGGCACGGCTGAGGGTAAATTCGCAGCACTGCAATCGGCGGGGGTAGAGATCGTTAAATCGCCGACGCAAATGGGCAGCCGCATACTGGAATGTCTTAGCTGAAAGCAAGTTAAGTTTTAGTGCTGAAGCACTCGTGACGAATTAAAATTCCTGATTGTCACTTTTAACCCGACAACTTCTTAATCGAGGCGACATAAAAGTATCGCCGTGGCGTGCTTCGTTTTCGCATCAAAAACATTTTAACCAGACTGCTTTTAAGACAGCATGAAATTGAACATTGCTATTGGCCAGATCAATCCTTTGGTCGGCGATATTGAGGGTAACGCCGAGCTAATTTTAGATAATGTCCGGAAAGCTCAAAGCGAGCTGGCCGTCGATGCCGTGGCCTTTCCGGAACTGACGTTGGCAGGCTATCCGCCCGAGGACTTGTTGTTGCGCGCTGATTTTCTATCGCGGATAGATCAGGCGTTGATTCATTTGGCCGGGCAAATCCAGGACATTGTCGTGGTTGTCGGTTTCCCGGAACGCGATGGTGATTATTTGTACAACAGCGCTGCGGTATTGCGGGACGGAAAGATCGATGCGGTTTACCGCAAACAAGTATTGCCCAACTACGGTGTTTTTGATGAAAAGCGCTATTTTTCGCCGGGCGATTCAGTTTGCGTTATCGAGATCAAAGGGGTTGCGGTGGGTATCAGTTTGTGCGAGGACGTATGGCGTCCTGGTGTCGTGGAAGCTTCACGCCAAGCCGGTGCAAGCCTTATCCTGAACCTGAACGCATCGCCGTTCCACGCTCACAAGATTGTAGAGCGCGAGAAGGTCATTCGCGAGCGGGTTAAAGCCGCCGCTATTCCTATTGTCTACGTCAACCAGGTTGGCGGCCAGGATGAGCTGGTATTCGACGGCGCATCGTTTGTAATGAACGCCGACGGAAACGTGGTCTATCGGGCGCCGGAGTTTGAAGAATCACTGGCCGTGGTGAAATTCGAATGCGGCGAAAAAGTGATTCCACTGGTGGGCCACATCGCCGCTGCCTACGACGAGGTATCGAGCGACTACAAGGCGTTGGTGTTGGGGGTACGCGATTATGTACTCAAGAATGGATTCAAGGGGGCGGTGTTGGGTTTATCCGGCGGTATTGATTCTGCGGTGACGCTGGCTTTGGCGGTCGATGCATTGGGCAGCGAGCAGGTCGAAGTGGCGATGATGCCGTCGCGTTATACCGCGTCTATGAGCAACGAAGATGCGGTTACCGAAGCCCGCTTGTTGAACGTCGATTACCACATGATCCCTATAGAACCAGCATTTATCGCATTCAATGAAATGTTGCAGGAGAGCTTCAAAGGATTGCCCGCCGATACCACCGAGGAGAATATCCAGGCGCGTTGCCGCGGTGTGATTTTGATGGCGCTTTCGAACAAAAAACGGCGCTTGTTGTTGACCACCGGTAACAAGAGCGAGATGAGTGTCGGCTATTCCACATTGTACGGGGATATGGCCGGGGGCTTCGCGCCGCTGAAAGATGTATCGAAAATGCTGGTATACAAACTTGCGCGATACCGCAATACGATGAGCCAAATCATACCGGAGCGGGTTATTACGCGGCCACCCTCTGCGGAGCTGGCGCCGGACCAGGTCGATCAGGATTCACTGCCCCCGTATGCGGTGTTGGACGGCATACTAGCGCTTTACGTCGAGCAGGATCAATCTATGGAAGAGATCATCGCCGAGGGGTATTCAGAAACCGACGTGCGCCGCGTGTTGAAGCTGGTCGACAGCAATGAATACAAACGCCGCCAGGCGCCGCCCGGCGTACGCATTAGCCCAAGGGCTTTTGGCCGGGACCGGCGTTATCCGATTACCTCGGGTTTCAGACGCAATTAGCCTTGTAACTATTCTGCTTACCCCTAATTTGTCCGATAACTGCGTTGAAAGTGCTCATTTACGTTTGTAGATTGCGCGCTTTGGCCTTGTTCTAGAACCGATTAGAGGCAATCCGTACAGCTATATTTTAAACTACCAAGACGCCGATTCGATCAATCATCCAAGCCGATAAAATCCCAAACATCTTCGCCAATCGATGTGTCTCTAACTTCGGAAAATTCGGTGTTCGGAATGCCATTGGCGTAGTTTAATTCGAATACGCGCGCGGCATCCGCCGCCAAATCATCCATCGCCATTTTTTTGTACGCTGCCTCCATAATTTTAAGCGCGAAGGGCACAGCCGGGGTTTGTTGGAATTTCTCTACGACGTATACACCGCGGTCGGCTGCGGCGACATAGGCACGGCGCTTCATATAATAACGCGCGACGTGGATTTCATTCATTGCCAGGTTATTGCGCAACGAGACCATGCGCTGGCGCGCGTCGCTGTTGTAGCGGCTATTGGGGAACTTATCGATCAACAATTGAAAGTCTTTGAACGCTTCGAGGGCGGCGCCAGGGTCGCGCTGCGACGAATCGGTTGGAATGAAGCGCTCCAGAAAACCGATGGACCGGTTGTAGTTGATCAGCCCTTTGAGATAATAGGCATAATCCACATATGGGTTGCGCGGGTGCAGTTTGATAAACCGGTCAGCGGCAGCCAGCGCCGCATCGGGTTCGTTGAATTTATAATAGGCGAAAGCAATATCCAATTGTGCCTGAATAGCATAGCGGCCAAACGGAAACCGCGTTTCCAAATTTTCGTATAATTTGATTGCGCGGTCATAATTTTCGTTGGTCAACGCTTCTTTCGCTTCGTTGTAGAAGCGTTCGTCGGTCCAGTCCTGGTATTCGTCTTCCGGAGTGGACAACGTGGAGCAGCCGCAGGCAAGCAGAAATGATACGGTTACGATCAAAAACAAACAGGCGCGTCTAGACGGTGGGGATACTTGTAACATACGCTTTAGTCGTAAATGTTGATGCAAGAGCAGGATCTTCCAGCCTCAAAAAACAGTCGGTAAGTATACCTTAATACAACCATATAAACATTGATCATGACAGCAAATGACCGGCTCAACGCCGAAGTACCCGAACATTTATCCGGCACCCGCCTGGATCAGGCGTTGGCGGAAATGTTTCCCGATTATTCCAGAAGCAAATTGCAAAGTTGGATCCGTGCCGGGCGCGTCCAGGTTAATGGTTTGTCGTGGCGTCAGAGGGATAAAGTAGAGGGGGGTGAATTGGTGCTGCTCAATGCCGAACCGGAAAAGGTGATCAGTTGTGAGCCGGAAGCGATCCCGCTCGATGTCGTGTACCAGGATGACTGGTTGATTGTCATAAACAAACCGGCCGGTTTGGTGGTACACCCGGCAGCGGGAAATTGGAGCGGGACGCTGCAAAACGGTTTGTTGCATTTAGAACCGAAATTGGCAACGCTGCCACGCGCTGGGCTGGTCCACCGAATCGATAAGGAAACCACCGGTCTGCTGATGGTTGCGCGCAACCTTAGCGCGCATAAAAAATTGGTTGACCAACTGCAGGCCAGAAGCATAAAACGCGAATATCTGGCGATTTGTCAGGGTCGCATGACGGCCGGTGGCACGGTCGATGCTCCAATCGCGCGACACCCGGTGGATCGTAAACGTTACGCTGTCGCTGACAGTGGTAAACACGCGGTAACGCATTACCGGGTCGAGCAACGATTCCCACTCAACACGCTTATTAAGGTCAGGCTCGAAACCGGCAGAACCCACCAGATTCGCGTCCATATGGCGCACATTCGCTATCCGTTGCTGGGCGACCCGGTTTACGGCGGGCGTTTCCGTTTGCCGCCCGCGTGTCCGGAGGAACTGGAGAGCTGTCTGCGGGCTTTTCGCCGCCAGGCATTACACGCAGCCAAGCTCGGTCTGGAGCATCCGGAAACCGGGGAATATTGCGAATGGGTCGCCGATCTTCCCAACGATATGGAACAAATTCTAACCGAGCTGCGCAAACAATGAATCGGCATTGGCTTACGCCGGATTGGCCGGTGCCGGACAACATCAAAGCGGCCAGTACGCTAAGAACGGGTGGCAGCAGCACCGGTTGCTTTAGCAGTTTAAACCTGGGACTGCACGTTGGAGATGACGCCGGGTCGGTCGCTGAAAATCGAGATCGGCTAAAACATGGGTTAAAGCTTCCATCCGATCCGTTCTGGTTAAACCAAGTGCATGGTTCGGTGGTAATCGATGCGGCCAGCGCAATACCCGGCCGATCTGCCGATGCCAGCTACAGCTCTATGCCCGGGGTGGTATGCTCGGTCATGACCGCCGATTGCCTGCCGGTTTTATTCTACAACCACAAAACCGGGCTCATTGCGGTGGCGCACGGCGGATGGCGCGGCTTATTGAATGGCGTTATAGAAGCAACGCTGGCCGTGACGGGGCCCGACTGCATCGCTTGGCTGGGTCCAGCGATCGGACCCCAGGCTTTTGACGTGGGCGCGGAAGTGCGTGAAGCCTTCGTACAAAAAGATGTTCGCTTGCAACAAGCATTCGAGCGCCTAGGTACAACAAAGTACCGGGCCGATATCTTTGCCATCGGGCGGTGTATTTTGCAACGACAAGGCGTAAATCAGATATACGGCGGGGATTGTTGTACTTATTCGGATCCCGACCGGTTTTTCTCGTACCGCCGCGACGGCAACACCGGCCGAATGGCCACGTTGATCTGGCGCGATTAAGGTCAATAAATTCAGAGATACATGGTGCTCAAGACACAATTTTTAACAAAAAATGGGGGGTGTTATTTATAGAAGTGCGACGTTCCAAGTAGTATGGTAAGCCGAGTGGGCCGGACAAGGCGATAATATCGAAATAGTCGGAATTATCGGCATATAATTACAAAACGAGGATTGTTTACCATGCTAAGTACAGCGCTTGGGATTATCATCGGTTTGATATTTGCTATCCCGCTGACCATTATTCCCACCCGAATATACCTGAAACCGGCTACCGAAAAAGCGTTTTACACGTGGATTTTACCGCCGATCGCGCTAATCTATATCGGTTTTTCGTTTTACTATCAGGATTTAGCGGTCTTACCCAGCGAGATTTTCGGGGTATCAATATTCACCGGATTTGCCCTTTTCTCACGGTTTTTCGGTAGCTCCTGGCTTGCGCTTGGTTACATCTCACACGGGTTGTGGGATTTAAGCCACGAATTATTCCAGCCGGGTATCGTGGAATACATCCCATGGACCCAGGTTCCGATCGGTTACGCGGCATTTTGCCTGACTTATGATTTTATAGTCGCGATCTATATCTTAAAACGGCGGCAGCTATGGGATGGTTCGCGCCTCGCCTGGATGACAACCTGTTCGTAGGCCGGATAAGCGTGGCTACATCCGACAAATCTAATTTTATGCCATGACTTGCAGTTGTTTTCCACTCGTCAATACAGCCACGCCTACGAGCGAGTAGAGGAGATCGGGCGCTTACTTGGTGCATGGATTAAAAAGCAACAAGATGGTTAGTCTTGTCCCCCGTATTGGAACAGGTTTTTGTCGTGGTGGATCTAGGCTGCGATGGGGTGGTCTGTAGCGCGATGGGGCTCGCGCAAAAGACGCTGTGAATACATCCGTGTACGCTTGACGGTGGCGTCCTGCCACCGGCACTTTTGCGCAAGCCCCATCGCACTTTGGTGGTCGATCATGGGGTAGTTTGGCGTAGGTTGGATAAGCGAAGCGCCATCCGACAAAAACCACTATCTCAATTGATTCAAGCCGCGCCTCATACGCGCAGCAGCATCAATCAGTTCCGGTCTCAAAATAACCCAACCTTCAATCATTGCAGCAAAATTGCCACTAGTCACAACATGCCGATTGAAATCTTCGCCCAAACTGCCTATGCTTGACGCCGCTTTAATCTTTGCCACACGCGACTTCTAAAATGCCGGTTCTATCTTGGATTATCATCTTTTCGCTAATCGGCGGGGTTTTATCGGTGCTGGCAGCTTCATTGTTTTTGCTGTTGTCCGAGCAAAACCGCGCCCGCGTTCTGCCGCATGGGATCAGTTTTGCCATTGGTGCATTGTTGGCCGTATCTTTTGGCGGTCTAATACCGCACGCGTTCGAGGACGCCAGCAACCAGGCCATGCACGATTTATCGATGACGGTACTGGTCGGCTTACTGACCTTCTTTCTATTGGAGAAGCTATTGATCTGGCGGCATTGTCACGCCGGGGATTGCGAGGCGCACGTGCCCGAGGATGATCACCTTCACCAGCCGTCTGGTGTGTTGATCTTATGGGGTGACGGTCTGCACAATTTTGTCGACGGCATATTGATCGCGGCCGCATTTTTGACCGATATCAACTTGGGCGTGGTCACCAGCCTAGCGGTTGCCGCCCACGAGATTCCACAGGAGGTCGGCGATTTTGCGATTTTGCTGCACAGTGGCTATACCCGCAGTAAAGCCTTGTGGTACAACGTGTTAGCCAGCACTACAACGGTCATCGGCGGTGTGTTGGCCTATTATTTTTTGGCTGATCTACACCAAGTATTGCCGTATTTTCTAGCGTTGGCAGCGTCCAGTTTTATTTATATTGCAGTTGCCGACTTGATCCCGACCCTGCATAAAAAAACCGAATTTAAGGCCACCGCTTACCAGATCGTATTGATTGCCGCCGGCGTGGTGTTGATTTACTGGACCCATCAATTCGCGCACCAGACATAGGCCACAGTGTTGCGCATTGCGTCGCTTGGAAAAGTTCAACGCCTTCCGACTATTCCGATCAATAAACCTTCATCAGCGCAAACAATACCTGGTAATCGAACGGATCCGGATTGGTCACCGGAACCTCGACCGCGCCCAGCAGATACCAGTTATCACCCACATGAGTTCTGAATCCGGGCGATAACGAAACGGTTGTTGTGCTGCTGGGGCCGCGGTCGTCGATGGCTTGACTTAGATTGGTTGCGACGTACCAGACCATATCGCCGAATGGGGTTAGATCGTGCGGGGTAAAGTAGTATCCGACGGCGAGGTTGGCGTCGAACGTAGTCCGCGCACCGGCTTGATAGATTTGACCGGTATACGGGATTGTAAAGCCTGCGCCGCCGCGTACCACCAAGCCTTGCCACCAATTGGCCCAAAATTGGTATTGCGGGATCACTGAAGCCACACCGTTACCATTGGTACTGCTGCCGGTCGGTGCTCTAAACGCCAGGTTGAACGTTTGCGTGACGTTTTGGGTTTCTGACAGCATAAACCGGCCTTGTACTCGGATATCGCCCAAATCGGTGCGATTGTTGTTGGACGCCACCGGAATTTCGGTTTGCAAATTGAATCGTTGGTTGAACGGCGTGAAACTGACCAGGTTGCCGGTGTATCCGTCGTTGTTATTGTTATGCTGCCATCCGAACACACCCAAACTCAGCCTGTAGAAAACACCCTCGAATGCATTTAACCAGCCTTGTCTTGGCGCACCCCCGCCGCCGTTGGGTGGGCTGACCCAGGGTTTGTCCCAGCCGTTGGAGAAGAAATCGCCGATGGATAATTCTTGCCAATTTTCCGGATTGGCGTACACATCTCCGAAGATCGATTCGCTGATGACCTGTCCAGTTGTCATTTCATCAGTTGTCGCGGGCTGTTCGGCGCTTTCGGCGAGAGCCTGGTGGGAATGCTGTACCGATATGATTAGAAAAATGATCAATGCGAATATTCTAGAACTTTCCATTACAACCCAATATCTCATATCCATTCTCCCAATTCCGATTAATAGGTTTCTATCCAGAAAATTAACAGGGCTCAGTATTTAGCTTTGGTCTTTTCGGTTATTCCTTGTCAATCCGCAATTGAGATAAGCTGTGCCGCAAACCATATAATACCGATGACCCTCCCCAAGGGCATTGTATACGTGGGGAATTAAGATGGAAAATTTCAAGTTTCTCGATATTATTTGAACAATGGAATTGATGGGATCTTTATCGTTGTTGTCAGGTCGATATTGGTTGTTCTGATTGTTCGATTGTGTGCGTAAGTTTTTGATGGATTCGATTTGGTCGAAGCTGCTATCGGGTAACCGGATTTCATTTAGAAGCTGCTGGTCGGGGTTGAGAATGTAAGACCCACGAATAGCGTCCAAATGCCGTACAGTTGCGAAGTGCGATGATCGATTTACAACGTTTTAGATCGCTCATTTAAACGGCGATACTGCTTGAAATAAACGCGCTGGACCCCCATTGATTGAATATCATTGATACAAATTAGAGATTTCCTAACATGCGAATGGATAAATTGACAAGTAAATTTCAGATGGCGCTGGGCGATGCGCAGAGCCTTGCGTTGGGTCGCGACCATCAGTTTATTGAACCTGTCCATGTGTTGGTTGCGTTATTGGATCAAGAGGGCGGTTCGGTACGTCATTTGTTGGCTCAGGCCAGCGTGAATGTCAATCAGTTGCGCTCCAAGCTAGGCGAGCAATTGGACCGAATTCCGACGGTACAGGGTACCGGTGGCGATGTTCAAATATCACAGGAATTGACGCGCCTGTTCAATCTAACCGACAAGTTGTCGCAAAAGCGCAAGGATAAGTTTATATCCAGCGAGATTTTTCTGCTGGCGGCGCTGGAAGCCGAAGGGCGTTTGGCGGAACTGCTGCTTGATGTGGGTGCGACCCGAACCGCGTTGGAGAAGGTGATTGACGAGGTACGCGGTGGCCACAATGTGGATGACCCAAACGCGGAGGATCAACGCCAGGCATTGGAAAAATATACCATCGATCTGACCGAGCGCGCCGAACAAGGCAAGCTTGATCCGGTGATCGGCAGGGACGATGAAATACGCCGTACCATTCAGGTTTTGCAGCGCAGAACCAAAAATAATCCGGTTTTGATTGGTGAGCCGGGGGTGGGTAAAACCGCGATTGTAGAGGGCTTGGCCCAGCGTATAGTCAATGGAGAGGTGCCGGAGGGTGTCAAAGGAAAGCGTTTGCTGGCGTTGGACATGGCCGGTTTGATTGCCGGGGCTAAATTTCGAGGTGAGTTTGAAGAACGGTTAAAGGCGGTACTGAACGACCTGGCCAAGCAGGAGGGGCAGATTATTTTATTTGTCGACGAGTTGCACACGATGGTCGGCGCCGGTAAGGCTGAAGGTGCGATGGATGCGGGTAATATGCTGAAACCGGCCCTGGCGCGCGGTGAACTTCATTGCGTTGGAGCGACGACGCTCGATGAATACCGGCAGCACATCGAGAAGGATGCCGCTCTTGAAAGACGTTTTCAAAAAGTTTTGGTTGATGAGCCCAATGTGGAGGATACCGTTGCGATTCTTCGAGGTTTGAAAGAACGCTACGAGGTGCATCACGGCGTCGATATTACCGATCCTGCGATCGTTGCGGCGGCGACCTTGTCGCACCGTTATATCACCGATAGACAGTTACCCGACAAAGCGATTGATTTGATCGATGAAGCGGCCAGCCGGATTCGCATGGAAATAGATTCCAAACCCGAATCGATGGACAAACTAGAGAGACGTTTGATTCAGTTTAAGATTGAACGCGAAGCGCTGAATAAGGAAACCGATGAGGCATCGCAAAAACGTCTACGTGTGCTGGAAGACCAAATCGACGAATTGGAGCGCGAATTTGCCGACTTAAACGAAATTTGGACCGCTGAAAAATCGGCTTTGCAGGGTGCAACCCATATCAAAGAGCGTTTGGAGCAGGCCAGGATGGAGTTGGATACGGCCAGGCGGGCGGGAGATTTGACACGAATGTCCGAGCTGCAATATGGAGAAATTCCGAGTCTGGAAAAACAATTGCATGTTGCCGATCAAGCCGAAACTCAGCAGATGGAATTGTTGCGGAATAAGGTCAGCGAAGAGGAAATTGCCGAAATTGTCGCGCATTGGACCGGGATTCCGGTGACCAAAATGTTGGAAGGCGAACGCGATAAACTGTTGCGTATGGAAGATGAACTGGCCAAGCGTGTTGTTGGACAGCACGAGGCGATACTTGCGGTCAGCAATGCGATTCGCCGGTCGCGGGCCGGGTTGTCCGATCCAAACCGGCCGAACGGGTCGTTTATGTTTCTGGGTCCAACCGGTGTGGGTAAAACCGAATTGTGCAAAGCATTAGCAGAGTTTTTATTCGATACCGATGAAGCGGTGGTTCGCATCGATATGTCGGAGTTCATGGAAAAGCACTCGGTGGCGCGATTGATCGGCGCACCGCCCGGGTATGTCGGCTACGAAGAAGGCGGCTATTTGACCGAAGCCGTGCGGCGCAAACCGTATTCGGTGATTTTGATGGACGAAGTCGAAAAAGCCCATCCGGATGTATTCAATGTGTTGCTGCAGGTATTGGATGATGGCCGTTTGACCGATGGGCACGGGCGTACTGTTGATTTTCGCAATTCGGTTATCGTAATGACCTCCAATTTGGGTTCGGACCAGATTCAGGAATTGGCGGGTGAAGAAAACTATGACGCGATGAAAAGCGCCGTAATGGATATCGTTGCGACGCACTTCCGTCCGGAATTTATCAACCGGGTGGACGAATCGGTGGTATTTTATCCATTGGGCCGCGAGCAATTGCACAAAATTACCCGCATTCAGGTGCGTTATTTACAACAACGGTTGCTTGAGCGGGATATGGTGCTGGAGATCAGCGATGCGGCTTTGGATAAACTCGGAGAAGCCGGTTTTGATCCGATTTATGGGGCTCGTCCGTTAAAACGTGCGATCCAGCAACAGTTGGAGAATCCATTGGCGCAGGACATTCTAGCGGGTAAATTCGGACCGGGCGATACAATACATATTGATTTTGGCGGGGAAGATATCATCTTTAACAAAGCCGCCTAACGCAAAAAAACCCGGTAGAGTAAATCTACCGGGCCAGCACTCCATCGCCATAGATTTAGAATCCATTCAGCGTCCATTCGCATGTGCGCATCCTTGCATCGTAGTCGCGGTTGGGGCGAAATCATCGCGTGGTGCAAACCCACGTTCTGACATGCGGTCAGCATAATCAATCTATATGACAATAAGATGACAGATTCGGAACGGTTTGATGCCGCCAGTTTGATGGGTAGCTAATATTGGTGTGTTGGCCATCTGTTTTCATAGAACCTGGGCTTAGACGGATCGCCCTTGAGCGCCCGATTTGTCATCAATCCGTAACAAATCAGGAATATATTTGATTTAACGGGTAGAATTTCGAATTTATCGAAAAGGCAAGGGGGCGTTTTTATTCGTTGCTAGGAACGGTTGTTGGATTCGAGAGATAATGATGTGGTCCGAATAGCTGCGCGATTTATTCCTAGACTTGGTTGATTATAATTGTCGAATCCATTCGAAGGGGAAGCGATTAGAGACTATGTCCGATATCGATATATTAGTTGTTGAGGATGAACTGGCCATTCGCGATATGTTGGCGATGATTTTGGGCCAGGTTGGGTTTAACGTGAACTTGGTGTCCGACGTTGAGGGCGGGCAAAAACAGTTGGACGAGCAATTACCAGATCTAATTTTATTGGATTGGATGTTACCTGGATTGAGCGGTGTGGAATGGTGTCGCCGACTAAAGCGGGATAAAAACTTTGCGGAATTACCCGTTATACTGATTTCAGCTCGCGGTGAAGAAGAGGATAAGGTTAGGGGCTTGGATGTTGGTGCCGACGATTATGTGACCAAGCCATTTTCGCCCAAAGAATTGGTTGCCAGGATTAGAGCCGTGTTAAGGCGAAGCGGGATCATAGGTAAGCTGGAGAGACTGGAGTTGGACGGGATCGTGTTGGACCGGGATGAGCATTGGCTAAAAATTGATGGTCAGCCGGTCGCATTGAGTCCAACAGAATTCCGCTTGATTGAGTTTTTTATTTCGCACCCGGATAAAGTGTACAGTCGCGAACAGTTGCTTGACCGGGTTTGGGGACGTAGTACCTATATTGAAGAACGAACGGTGGATGTACATATTCGACGAATAAGAAAAATTTTAGCTGGTTTTGACCGACAAGACTTGATTCAGACCATCCGCGGATTTGGCTATCGGTTTTCGGTAAAGGTGGACTGAGTGCCGAATCCATGGCGGTCCGAGCTATTGGGATTGGGCTTGGCTGCACTGGTGTTTCTATGGGTCGGATGGTTGTTCGGTGCACCTCAAATAGCCATGGTCCTTTTTTTATTGTTGTATCTGGTCCGGCATCTTAAACAGTTGTATAAATTGGAACAGTGGTTACGAGCCGGCGGGTTGCACAAACCGCCGGAAAGCCATGGGATTTGGGAAGAGATCTATTACGATTTCTACCGTCTGAAACGACGAGACAAACAAAGAAAGAAACGTCTGGGCAAAATGTTAAGCCGCTTTCGCAAAGCGACAGCAGCATTGCCCGACGCGACTGCAGTTTTGGGCGCAGATAACGAAATCGTTTGGTTTAACAAATCGGCTGGACGGTTTTTGGGGTTAAAGTCCAATGATCGCGGTCAATCTATTGGTAATTTCGTACGCGATCCCATATTTACCGCGTATTTGGCGTTAAATGAATATGATGAATCTGTAACGATTTCGTCATCCAAGAATCCGAATCTTGTGTTGAGTGTTAGAATTATTCCGTATGGGGGCGGGTTGAGGTTGTTGTTGGCGCAAGATGTCACCCGATTCCGACAATTGCAAAGAACCCGCAGAGATTTTGTGGCCAATGTTTCGCACGAAATGCGTACGCCGCTTACCGTGATCAGGGGATATCTGGAGACTCTGCTGGATATCGATGATTTACCCCGCAAACAACTCGATAATGCGGTTAAAAGTATGCTTGACCAATCTTCGCGCATGCGATGTTTAATCGATGATCTATTATGGTTAACCCGGCTTGAAACGAAGGAATCTGTTGCGTTAAATAGCAATGTGGATATCAACCCGCTTTTGGATACAGTCTGTAAAGAAGCCAAAACGATGAGCGGTGGACATCCAAAGATTGAATTGTTTGTGCATAGCGATGCAGATCTGGTCGGAAATGAAAAGGAATTACACAGTGCATTCTCAAATTTGGTTGTCAATGCGGTCAAATATTCCGGTTCGGATGCATCGGTGACGGTCACTTGGATCGACGATGATAAAGGTGTGCGTTTGGATGTGAAAGATACGGGCCAAGGTATTGCGGCGGTACACATTCCGAGGCTGACTGAGCGGTTTTATCGTGTCGATGCTGATCGGTCAAGAACGCAGGGCGGGACCGGATTGGGTTTGGCTATCGTTAAACACGTACTCGCTCGACACGAGGCTGAATTAGAGATTGAAAGTCGCTTGGGTGAGGGTAGCTGTTTCAGTTGCTGTTTTCCGCAATCCCGTGCAATTAAAAGAAAAAGACAAGCCGTCATGAATTTGTCATGAAACTGTAACATAATTGTAATAATTGATCGGCATAGTTCGGGCTCGCAACATAATTACGTGGAGATACAATGAGAATGAAAAAATACGCATGCTTGCTCGGATTTGTTGTATCGGCAAGTATGACGAGCAGCGTATTCGCCGCTGCTGAAGTTGATCCGACAATTCCGGAATACGTGAAAACCAGCGGTGTGTCCGGCAACCTGTCCAGCGTAGGTTCAGACACCCTGGCTAATTTAATGACACTGTGGGCGGAAGATTTCAAGCGAGAGTACCCCAATGTGAATATACAGATTCAGGCTGCGGGTTCTTCCACTGCACCTCCGGCGCTGTCCGAGGGAACTTCCAATCTTGGGCCAATGAGCCGTAAGATGAAGGATAAAGAAATCGAGGCTTTTGAGCAGAAATTTGGTTATAAACCTACTGCGATACGTGTAGCTATCGATGCGCTTGCGGTCTTTGTGAACAAAGACAATCCGGTGAAGGGAATGACCATTCCACAGGTGGATGCGGTATTTTCTAATACCCGGAAATGTGGTTACCCTGAAAATATTACCCAATGGGGACAGTTGGGATTGGCCGGAAGCTGGGAAACCAATCCCATTCAGTTGTTTGGCCGTAATTCGGTCTCAGGCACCTATGGTTATTTCAAGAAGAAGGCATTGTGCAAGGGTGATTACAAAACCAATGTTAACGAACAACCTGGATCTGCCTCTGTCGTTCAATCCGTTAGTACTTCGCTGAACTCTATTGGATATTCCGGTATTGGATACAAAACCTCCAGTGTGAAAGCGGTACCACTGGCGCGTGAAGAAGGCGATGAATTTATAGATGCAACCCCGAAAAACGCGATTAGTGGTAAATACCCGCTGGCTAGATTTTTGTACGTGTACGTAAATAAGCATCCGAACAAACCAATGGCGCCGTTGGAAAGTGAATTTATTAAATTGGTATTATCCAAAGCCGGGCAGCAGACTGTTGTCAAAGACGGCTACATACCGCTACCAGCATCTGTTGCCGAAAAAGAGTTGGCGCGGTTGAATTAAGGCACTAAAACACTTTCGTGATCAAGCTTAAGCTTTAATTTGATCCGGTACGTTGGAGGCAATTTCCTCCTGCATCCAGCGTACCGGACTACTTCGATATTTAGCCTAAACAGCGTTGCTTTATAGGTATGATTACGGTGCAATGCCGTGAAAATATTTGGAATTAGATAAATTTTGCAGTCGCTGAAGTATTAAATAAGCTTATAGCGCTTTACTCCAATAAGGGTTGTACCGTAATCTATCCTGCATTTCAAAATACGGTCGGGATGTGATCCACACCTCATCTTCACCGCAATAATCCAAACATGGAGAAAGGGACGAAATGATTTCGGACGAATTGGTCGAATTGGCGCGGCTTCAATTTGCGTTTACCGCGCTTTATCATTTTTTGTTCGTGCCGCTGACGCTAGGTTTATCGTTTCTGTTGGCCATTATGGAGTCGGTCTACGTAATGACCGGCAAACAAATCTACCAGGATATGACCAAATTCTGGGCTAAACTGTTCGCGATCAATTTCGCATTGGGAATCGCGACGGGGCTGACCATGGAGTTTCAATTTGGAACCAATTGGTCCTATTTCTCCCATTTTGTAGGCGACATATTTGGCGCGCCGTTGGCTATCGAAGCATTGATGGCATTTTTTCTTGAATCTACTTTTTTTGGCTTATTTTTCTTCGGTTGGGACAAATTGGGTCCGCGCAGCCATCTTGCGGTTACCTGGTTATTAGCCTTGGGAACCAATTTATCCGCGTTGTGGATTTTGGTTGCCAACGGATGGATGCAAAATCCGGTGGGTTCGGAATTTAACTTTGAAACCATGCGGATGGAGGTGACCAGTTTCAGCGATGTGATATTTAACCCGGCGGCCCAGGTTAAATTTGTGCATACCGTAGCGGCCGGCTATACCACTGGGGCGATGTTGGTATTGGGGGTCAGCGCTTACTATTTGCTGCGTGGGCGGGATTTGGCCTTTTCGCAGCGTTCGTTTGCCGCTGCTGCTGGTTTTGGCTTGGCTTCCGCCATATCGGTTATCGTGCTCGGTGACGAAAGCGGTTATACCGATGGGCAGGTGCAAAAGGTAAAGCTTGCCGCAATCGAGGCAGAATGGGATACGCAAGAACCTCCGGCGTCGTTTACGTTGTTCGGTATTCCTGATCAGGAGAAAATGGAAACTAAAGATGCCGTTAGGATCCCGTGGGTTTTGGGTTTGATCGCAACTCGGTCTTTTGACGAACCCGTGATTGGCTTAAAGGAGTTTATGGATCTAAACCGAAAACGCATCCGAGACGGCATGACTGCTTACATGCTGCTGCAAAAACTAAAAAGGGGTCAAGACGACAGCGAGACGCGCGAGCTATTTGAGCAATACAAAGAGCATCTGGGTTATGGGTTGTTATTGAAAAGGTATACCGGAGAGGTTGTTGATGCAACCGAAGCGCAGATCGAAAAAGCGGCTCGCGATACTATTCCGAATGTGAAATGGTTATTTGTTAGCTTCAGAATTATGGTCGCGTGCGGATTCGTGATGTTATTCATTTTTGTCATGGCATTTATCGCGTGCGCATCGCGGCGGGTTCTGCAATACCGTTGGTTACTGTGGGCCGCGGTTTTTTCTATTCCGCTACCGTGGATTGCCTGTGAAATGGGTTGGTTCGTTGCGGAATACGGTAGGCAGCCCTGGAGTATTGCCGAACATCTGCCAACATTTTTGAGCGTTTCGACAAGAACGGTCGGCGAACTTTATTTCAGTCTATTTAGTTTCGCGGGGTTTTATAGTTTTTTTCTGGTCATCGAGGTGTATCTGATGCTGAAATATATCAGGTTGGGTCCGAGCAGTTTGCATACCGGTCGTTATCATTTTGAAAGATCGAAGCCCGATGTGCCCGTATGAGTATCCAAGGGATCCGGTCGGCACCTATCGCGGTAATTGGTCTGGCGATGCCGGTTTCTTTTGGTTTAGCGTCCTAGATTTGGGTAAGGGCCAGTTTTGCATACACAAAATGGGTGTTAAGAGAGGTTAAGTGATGAGTCTCGACTACGAAACGCTGCGTGTCATTTGGTGGTTATTTATAGTCGTTTTGATGATCGGTTTCGCGTTGACCGATGGTTTTGACTTGGGTATCGCAATTTTATTGCCGTTTGTCGGCCAATCTGATATTCAGCGCCGTGTGATTATTAATAGCATTGGACCGACCTGGGATGGCAATCAGGTTTGGTTTGTTGCGGCGGGCGGCGCGTTATTTGCGGCATGGCCCTTGGTTTATGCGGCCGCATTTTCGGGATTGTATGTTGCTTTATTACTGAGTTTGTTTGCGCTGTTTTTCCGACCGTTGGGCTTTGACTATCGAGGCAAAATAGATGATCCCCGTTGGCGAAATCTGTGGGATTGGGGGTTGTTTGCAGGCGGGCTGGTGCCCGCATCAATATTCGGTATTGCATTCGGTAATTTGCTTTTGGGATTGCCGTTTCATTTTGATTCTGCATTGAGAAGTTACTATACAGGCAGTTTTTGGGCGTTGTTCAGTCCATTTTCTGTACTCGCGGGTATCGTCAGTGTGGCGTTGATGTTGATGCACGGTGGGGTATACTTGCAAATCAAAACCGAGGGTGATATCGCGGCGCGGAGCAAGAAGGTGGTGATAGTTGCGGCGATCATTTTGATGGCCGCTTTTGCATTAGCCGGATTATTGGTTGCATTTGGAATCGATGGTTATCGCGTGGTTTCGATCCCAGGGTACGACGCATCACCAAATCCTCTGGCTAAGATAGTTGAAAAGGCACCCGGCGCATGGATGGATAACTATTCTGTTTACCCTAAGCTATGGATGGTACCGGCCGCAGTGTTTGTCGGCGCAACACTAACGATACTATTATCAGCATTCAATAGGGTTGGAATCGCTTTTATCACCAGTGGTATCGCGGTGGCTGGTGTTATTGCGACCGCCAGTTTCTCAATGTTTCCGTTTATTATGCCTTCAAGCTCAAACCTTAACAGCAGTTTAACCGTGTGGGATGCGAGCTCCAGCTATACAACTTTGAGTATTATGTTTTGGGTGACGGTAATATTCTTGCCTATTGTTATCATGTATACGGCCTGGGTTTATCGTGTATTGCGCGGTAAAGTCACCGAAGAAGACATTCGGCGTAATGATCATTCAGTCTATTAATCAAGGCTAATTATGTGGTATTTCACTTGGATATTGGGATTGCTTCTGGCTTGTAGCTTTGGCATCATAAATTTGCTCTGGTATGAGACGCAGGACGTTTTTCTCGAAGAAGACGACTATGACCAAAATTGACCAAGATACTGCTTCGCTCAATGCTTTTCGTATCAGGCTGGTATTAATGCGCGATGAATTGGAAGTTCGATTAAATGAAATAACAAAGGATATCACGCATGCCGATGAGCCACCCGAAAAAGATTTTGCCGAACAAGCCGTTGAACGTGAGAATGAAGAAGTATTGGATGCGCTGGGCAGTGCGACTAGCGAAGAATTGGTAAAAATAAAACAGGCGTTATTGCGAATTGACGATGGTTCGTTTGGATACTGTGTTGAATGTGGGGATCGCATCCAACAAGGGCGATTGGATGCCATCCCGTATTCCGGTTTGTGTTTCAAGTGCGCGTCGAACCGGGACTAAACTCTATTTCCCTAGTTGCTTATCACTAAAGTTGTCGCTCACCGCGCCGTACTTAAAATTCTCTTAATCAAATCAATTATTATCCGATTAATTGCCCTCTGGATTAAGGGGCTATTGGGGTGCAATCGGAATTATAGAAAGCCAGTTATATAAACCGCACTAGGAAACGGATCAATGGATACATTAGACCAATTACTGACCGATGTAGGTGACTTTGTGTGGGGACGAACCATGCTGGTTTTGCTTCTAGGCGCTGGGATCTATCTTACTTTGGGTCTTAAGGCGATGCCGTGGCGCAAAACCTTTTTTGCGTTCAAATTGCTTTGGCGGGGGAGAGAATCAGAGGGCGATGGGGAAATTACGCCGTTTCAAGCGTTGATGACCGCATTGTCGGCAACCATAGGGACCGGTAATATCGCCGGTGTTGCGACAGCAATTTCGTTGGGTGGCCCGGGTGCAGTGTTTTGGATGTGGATTACCGCGTTGTTCGGGATGGCGACCAAATATGCGGAGGCCGTATTGGCGGTTCGTTACCGGGAAGTCGACGCAAACCAGCGTTATGTGGGTGGTCCAATGTATTATATTCGAAATGGATTGGGTCAACGCTGGCGTTGGTTGGGCTTGCTTTTCGCCATGTTTGGCATGATTGCATCGTTTGGAATCGGGAATATGGTGCAAGCCAATTCGGTCGCTGATGCGGTCGATTCAATTTTCGTCGTCCCGTCCTGGATCACCGGCGCGGTACTGACTGTTCTCGCCGGCATTGTGATATTGGGCGGTATTAGCCGTATCGCAGAAGTCGCTGGCCGGCTGGTTCCGTTTATGGCGCTCGCTTATATTTTGGGTGCTGCCTGGTTGATCGCAATCAGTTTTGAAAAGGTACCCCAGGCGTTCGACTTGATTATCGATAGTGCGCTGTCGGGCACGGCTGCTACGGGTGGGTTTGCCGGAGCCGGGGTTGCAGCGGCAATCCGTTTTGGGGTTGCGCGCGGTATTTTTTCCAATGAAGCCGGTTTGGGTAGCGCTCCGATCGCACACGCGGCCGCCCAAACCAATGATCCGGTGCGGCAAGGGATGGTGGCAATGTTGGGAACCTTTATCGATACGTTGATGGTGTGCACCATGACCGCGTTGGTGATTCTACTGAGCGGAGCTTGGACCTCAGATGAGACCGGTGCAGGCATGTCGACGTTGGCTTTCGAAACCGGCTTACCCAATTTCGGAGGTTATATCGTCGCGTTTGGATTAGCGGTTTTTGCGTTTACAACCATTTTGGGTTGGAGTTATTACGGAGAGCGTTGCGCGGAGTATGTATTCGGGGTCCGCGTGATCTTGCCTTACCGCTTGCTTTGGTTGGTCGCCATTTTCGTCGGTGCATCGTTGAAGTTAGAGTTGATTTGGAAGTTAGCCGATGTGATGAATGGGTTGATGGCAATCCCAAATTTGATCGCTTTGGCATTGCTTAGCCCAGTGGTATTCAAAATTACTAGAGACTATTTCAATAGCAATACCTGTTAAAGGCAGTATCGGAGGTGGTCAGTATGCTTTCAAATTTTAGCGAGCTTCGCTCTCAATTGGCGTAGTGAGCGGAAACCGTAGATTTTATCTGTTTTTGGCCAATACCTGGTTCAATTCGGCTTGTCTTTAAACATTTTCTGTAGTTCAGCCAACACGTCTTAGTTGCTGTATTTCTTCTTGTATCTTTTTGCGGTAAAGCAGAAACTTCCATCGATTACCGCCGCATTGGCGCCATAAAAATGCAGATCTGACACCGGCCAGCAGTAAAGCTCTAATTCTGGTCGTGTTCTCGGTGTCAGTCAAATACGCCTGCTCACCGTTAATAATGATTCGCGGGTGTAATTTGCTGATCGTGTTTTGGTAAAGGTCGGCCAATTTGATCAGAATTTTTTCGTCGAGCACTGTTGACAATTGCTCTGCTTCGGCCGCTGCGATCTCAATTCCAGTTCGAATTTGCTCTAGAAATTCAGGTTGTTTGACGAGCTTTCTCTCTAGAAACACCAATGTTGCTGCGTAATTGACCTGTTCACCATCAATGGCAGGTGGCCCACTCAATTGTTTGCCGAGTTGTTGCAGTCCAATTCGGATTCCACCCAATCCGTCGAAGACATCTTCAACACTGGTCGAATCGATCTTGAGTATGCTCTTTATACTGGCTTCCATAGCCTCATCATCGGTTGAACCGGTTTTGGCGATTTGTTTTACCAAATACACTGCTTGAGCAACACCGGCAAGTGCAATCGTTTGGTTACGTATTGATTTTTTCATGTTTTGGTACGGCTATGATCCTGCGATGTGATCTATCTCAATAAGCAATTTTTCAAGGCTTTCATCTCTTGTTTTCGGGGCGACCGTTGACGAAATCAACCCCAAAAGCTGTGCAAGTTTATTTGTCGACAGCTTTGCCCTGGTTTATCCAACCGGAAATACCGTCTTCAAGATGATATATATTTGACATTCCAACGTCTTTATCCAAAAAATTGCCGACAGATGCTGACCTGCCACCTGAGTGGCAGACAACAACCACGGCTTGGTTTTCGGTGCTTTTCATGGCTCGTAATTGTGCCAGCCATTGATCGGCGTTTGAGTTGCCGTTTTCGTCGTAGTACATAAGTTTGTGGCTGGACGGAATTATCCCAGTTTTATCCCATTCCGCTTCAGTCCGCACGTCAACAACCAAAGCACCTTGTTCAATCATTCCCTGCAACTTTTCAGGGTTTACGCCTATAAGCTCTGCTTGTGCTGCGCCGCCGGTTAGTAAGCTGGAAAATAACAAGATCAATAATTTCGATGATTTCATTTTGGATACCTTGGATCAATGAGGACTGCTTGATTCTATCATTGTGTCCGCATTCTCGTAATATCCATTGGAGTATTTGCACGGGCTAAATTGAAATTTGTTGGGCTCGGTTTGTGCCTCACATGCTCCAATAAAGCAATAAAAATGCTAGATGTCGGGAGATTGAATGCTCGATGAAAGCAATCTAGAAATTTTGAAGTGCTTTTCAAAATGGGTCTGCCGGCGTATTCTCAATAACGATGAAATGCGAAGCTATGAATGGGTTTATCGAATTTTAAATTTGTGGTAAATCATAAAAAATAAGGGGGAGCGCAGATGACACAAATTGATATCGATGTAGAGGGTATGAAGTGCGGTGGATGTGAGTCCTTGATAATGGCGAAGCTGAACGATATTGATGGCGTAGACAGGGCCAATGCGGATCGTACGACCGGAAAGGTGGAGATCCAATTCGATGCTAGTCTTGTACAGATAGACAAACTCAAGGAAATAATACTTACTCTGGGATACAGCTTGCCCGATAGGGTGTGATTTATTTGAAATTGCTTATTAAAGCAAATTGATGTCCTCTTCAGACGATCTCAATAAGGTGATGAACAATGACAGTTCCGATACGACGTTGCCTCGCGGTCCCCGTGATGAATCGGAATTGCGTGTAGGCCAGACTTTAAAAAATAGATTCGTTCTTGAATCGGTATTGGGTGAGGGCGGGATGGGGACGATCTTTAAAGCACGGGATCTACTTAAAGAGGAAATGGATGACCGCAAACCTTTCGTCGCCATTAAAGTTTTACACCCCAAATATCGGAGCAACGATTCGCTGATCCGGGCTTTACAGCGTGAAGCTAGGAAATCTCAGGAATTGGCTCATCCCAACATTGTAAACGTCCACGATTTTGACCGTGATGGTCTCTTTGTATACATGGTTATGGAATACCTGGAAGGTCAAACCTTAAATGCAATGATCTCGGGGGGTAGTCTGGATGGTATGAATCTTCAGCAGCGTTGGAATTTAGTAGAAATGATTGCGCGAGGTTTAGCCTATGCGCACCAGAAGAAAGTAATACACCATGATATCAAACCCGCGAACATATTTGTTTCGAACGATAACAATGTAAAAGTATTGGATTTTGGAATCGCGAAAGCGATGCGAGCTTCTCCAGACGATAATCACACCGTCTTCGATCAGTTTTCCCCGGATGCGCTGACGCCGGCTTATGCAACTTGTGAAATGTTACGCTGGGAAACGCCTGATGTTAGAGATGATATTTTTGCGTTGGGTTGTGTGGCTTATGAGATTCTTACCGGGAAACACCCGTTTAACAAAGTACCGGCCCTACAAGCGGCTGAACGAAAGCTGAAGCCCAAGAATATAAAAGGCCTTTCCAAGGAGAAATGGAATGCTCTGAAAGCGTCGCTGCAGTTTAAAAGAGCGGATCGATTGGCCGCGGTGACAAGTTTCCTAGATGCCGGCAACCCGAGGGTCAAGAAAGCACCGGGTTCTAGTTGGATAAGGGGTGGTGTATTGCCAATCCTGGTCGTAATTTTGGTTGTAGGTGGCGTCGTGATATGGGATCGAACGCAGGAATCGCCTGCAAAACGACCGGTCGCAAGTCCCCGTAAAGTCCAACCATCGTTGTTGCCCCAAGAGCAGGCAAAGGTCGATCGCCTCATGCGACTTGCCGAGCTTCACGCGTCGGTGGGCCGGATAGTGGAGCCTCTGGGGAGTAGTGCATTGGATGCGTATGATAGTGTATTGAAAATTGATCCGTCATTCCCGGCCGCGGTTCAAGGGCTTAATAAATCGCTTGAATCCTGTCGCAGCCAAGCAAAGCAGTTGGTGCAGCAAGGTGATTTGCAACCGGCTGATGAAATGGTAAAGCACTGTCTTATGGTGAAGCCGGGTCAACCAGCATTGCGTCAACTGGATCGAAAAATTCGCCGTTTGATGGGGTCGTAAAAGTGCTATGAAATCAACAGATTTGCCAGCAACCGGTAAAAATGATTGAAACTGAATTTGAAAAGTGCGATCTAATAGAAGATGGGTCACTTTTTGGCGGATTAAGCGCCGGGGAAAATAGTGGAAATGAAGGTTCGCGGAAAGGCGATGTCAATTGAGATGTTGCGAATAAATGGAGTATGATAGTTGAATTAAGCGATATTGGTTGGTATTTCTCGGCAATATACAGTAGGTCGGTCGAATTTCAGAATTTGCCGCAGTTCACCGCTAGTTAATGGGCTTGCTGGTAAGGGTTTTAATGAGTATTGAATCGCCTAGTTTTGGCTTAATTAGGCTTCAATATATTGACTTCGGAATGATAATGCCATGAATAGATTAAATGTCAATAATGCATTCGGTTCGTATTGGGACCATTCCTCATATTGCAAATTACGAACGGGGATCACTAGCGCGGTGATCGTTTCTCTGCTTTACGTTTTGGCGGGTTGTGCGGCCAAACCACCAGCAGAAATAGAACGCGCGATGCAGGATTCCAAAAATCCTGACGATCTTTTTGTTGTCGATTGCATGTTGCCTGGCCAGGTGCGCCAGTTGGGTCAGAACTTTACCTTTATGGCACCGCGTCAGGCGATAAAAACGACCGCGTTCGATTGTGGATTACGCGGTGGCGAATTCGTTGCGTATAACCGGGCTAATTATCAAACGGCTTTAAACGTTTGGCTGCCGCAAGCGCAACAGGGAAATGTTGAGGCGCAAGCCTACGTTGGAGAGATTTATGAAAAAGGTCTGGGCGCCGCACCAAATTACTCGCTTGCCGCCGAGTGGTATCAAAAAGCAGCCAAGCAGGGGTCATCGCGGGCGCAAACGAATCTAGGCTATTTGTACGAAAAGGGCTTGGGCGTGGAGAAAGATCTCCCCACGGCCTTAAATTATTATCGAAATGCTTCGGGATTGACCGATGACGATTTGACCTATGCTTCAACTGTCGAGATCGAAACTCAAGCCAGAGTAGGAGCTGTACAAAAGCAAGTCGATGCGCTGCAACGCGAACTCGGAAAGAGTCGCGCAGAAACTAAGGCGTTGCGGCGCAAAGTAGGATCTTATCAATCCCAGGTAAATAGGGAAAAATCGCGGCTGAATAACGCGTTGGACGAATTAGATGAGGCGAACCGTAAGCTTAAATCATTGGAATCCGCTCCGGCTGGCCAGCAGAATCCTCAAAAATTGATGGAATATAGGCGTGAGGTGGAGGAATTACAGTCCAACGTGATCCAGGAGCGCAGTCAGGTAAAGGATTTGGAGCGAAAATATCAATCGGAGTCGAGTCGATTGAATACTCAATTGCAAACTGCGGAGCAAAAAGTAAAGCAATACGAAACTGAATTGAAGAAAAATAAGCAAACGACGGATTCACTGGCGACAAGGCTTGCCGAATCGGAAGAACAGCTGAAAGATTTAAAACAGACTTTGGTTGCCAAAGAAAAAAGTCCCAATGTGCCTGCCAGTGCCGGTCAGGCAAAGGAGCTTGAGTTGATAAAGCGTAAATTGACTGAAAGCGAATCGCAGCTGGCGGCGCAAAATCGACAAACTAACGATCTGGCGAACCAGGTTGAGGCGCTGAGCAAGGAAAAACGTTCAATGGAAGCGAAGCTAAGTCAAACTGGCTCTGCGGATAACAGCAGTTTGAAAACATTGGCGCAACAACTGACCTCGGCGACCCGCGAATTATCCGTGCAAAATAGTTTGCTTGCGGAGTTACAAGCGGACAAAGAAAAATTGGTGTCGGATAAAACTAGATTACAACAATCCCGAGATCAGGATATCGGGCAAAAGGATGAGGAATTGCGGGCTTTAAAGAAGGAAATAGAACAGGAGGAAAAAAAGAACAAATTATTAAAAGAAGAGTTGGCCAAAGCTGGGCCAATGCAAACAGCGAGCTTGGCCCCACCAACAATTGAATTGATAGACCCACCGTTGTCGACATTGCGGGGAGCGTTGGGTTTTAAGTTGCGATCAGCGGTAGATTTTCGTGATATTACCGGTAATGCAATAGCTCCGGCAGGTATTATGGCCTTGACCGTTAACGATAAAGTGATAGAAAGCGATCCCTCGGGTATATTTAAGTCCCGGATTAAATTGAATCGTCCGGAAAATCCAGTCAATGTGACCTTGATCGACAAGAGTGGAGCTAAAGCCGATCTGAATTTCATCATTATTTCCCACAGCAAGGATAATTCGGCGCCGGTTCCTCCTCCAACGCCCAAAAAGCTAAATCAACTAGCCAGTGGTATAGACTTTGGACCATACCATGCTTTGTTGATCGGAAACGAAAATTATTCGCACTTGCCCAAGCTTGATACGCCGATCGATGATGTTCAGGAAATAGATAAAATCCTTCGGAATAAATACAATTTTCATACCACAATGTTGGTCAATGCTGATCGATATTCGGTTGTTTCAGCATTGAATAAACTTCGTAGCCAATTAACCGATGAAGATAATTTGTTGATTTACTATGCCGGTCACGGCGAGGTTGACGAAGTGAATCAACGCGGGCAGTGGTTGCCGGTGGATGCGGAGCAGGATAACAATGCGAATTGGATTTCTACCTCAGCCATCACCGATATTATAAATTCCATGTCGGTCAAACACATCTTGGTCGTCGCAGATTCATGTTATTCAGGCGCGATGACCCGCGCGTCTGTAGCGCGTTTGGATACCGGCATGTCGGGTAACATGAAGCGAAAATGGCTGGAAGCGATGGTGATTGCCAAATCTCGCACAGTTTTATCATCAGGGGGGATCAAACCGGTGTTGGACAGCGGGGCCGACGGACATTCCATATTCGCCAGAGCATTCTTAAATGCATTGAGAAATAACACTGATATTTTGGAGGCGCAATCCTTGTATCGTACGATACACAGGCGCGTAAAGCGGGCGGCCGAGCGCGTAGGGTTTGATCAGGCGCCGCTATATGGTCCGATACGTCATACCGGACATGAGGCTGGCGATTTTTTCTTTGTGCCAAAGGCTTAGGGTCGACGCTAAAATTGTAAATGTCAGAACGACTGATCGGTTAAGTGGCTTTTGCTTGACGGGTCAGTGGATGCCGCGGTGAACATAATGCGATTAAGTTAATTATTAGAATTAATCTGAAATATCTTCTTTAAAGCTATAAAAACTTGAATATTTTCGGATCATGGAATATTTTTTCGCTATAATACAAATAATAGAAATCTTGTAAATTATTAAAGTAGAAAAAGGGTGGGTGCGGCCAATTTATTTTGGTTCGTAGGCTAGAATAGAAATAGATATACATGGGGAGAAAAGTATGGATTACATGATAAATTTTGAAAAAAATGGGGCGCCGAAATTTGATCTGTGGTGGGTCGGACTGGTGGCAACATTATCGTTTACTGTCAATGCCAACGCGGCGAATCAATTGGGGTTAAGCGATTTACAGGCAGATACTTCTGCGTCAGTCCGAACGACCTGTGCGGGTTTAGCGGGACAGCGGAGTAGGAATGTTTTGGAAAATGACCTGTTCGATGCATGTCGTTCCATGGTGCAAAGCGAGAATCAATTGCTGGGTACCGGCCCTACATCGTTTAGCCGTGATTTGACCGAGGTTGGATTAGGCTCAGGATTACAGAATATTGCAACTGAGGAAACATTGTCGCCGGTTAGAATCGGGGTTAATACAACATCGGGGCAAATCTCTACAGTTGCAACCAGAATTACCGTGTTGCGCGGAGGCGCGGGTGGATTGGCAACGAATGGATTTGGGAATTCGAAGGGCTACGCTTCGCTGAAGGGATTCGGGTTAGGTGGTGCTGCTGGTGACGCAGACTCATTAGGAGCGGGAGCATTAAGTGGTTTCTTTAACACCTTCGGTGGTATTGGGGATACCGAGCAAACCGCGACGGAAGATGGTAGTGATTTCTATAATGTTGGGTTTACGGTGGGTTTGGATTACCGCGTTTTGGATAACCTGATTTTGGGTTTGGCCGGTGGTTATTCGCATTTAGATCTTGATTTCGATAGAAATATAAATGTTGGCGGGGGTAGCGTAGAATCTGATTCTTATGGTTTGACCGCTTACGGAACCTATTATATCGGTGGTTTTTATGTCGACGGTATGTTCAATTATGGGTGGGCTAATTTCGATCTTGATCGTAATATACTGATTAACTCAAATAATCCCGGTGTACCGATTATTTCCCGGACTGCTGTTGCTGACCCTGATGGCGATCAGTGGACCTTAAGTTTGCAAACCGGTTACAACTTTGACCATGGTGCTTTGTCTTACGGCCCGTATGCGAGAATTCACTACCGGCAGGTTCAAACGGACAGTTATACCGAAAGTGGAGCAGGGGGGTTGAATCTTGCGATTCAAGAGCAAACAGCGATATCACTGCAATCAATTTTTGGTGCTCAGGTATCGTACAACTGGAGCCAATCGTTTGGGGTATTGGTGCCCTTCCTACGGTTTGACTGGCATCATGAATTTAAGGACAACAGCCGGGCGCTCGTGGGTCAGTATGTAAGTGATCCTCGAGGAACTTCGTTGGTCGCCTTTTCCAGTGGGCCAGATGAGGATTACTTTGCGCTCAACGCTGGCATATCTGGCGTGTTTGCTAATGGAATCCAAGCGTACTTTAATTACAATTCAATTCTTGGCCACGATTTAATTTCGGGTCATCTATTCTCGATCGGCGCTCGGATGAATTTCTAAGTAGTTTTTTCATAGGGCGAACAAGCTGTTTCTATCGTCGAAAAGTTTGTTCGCCCGATCTTGATACTTGCCTAGATTCAAATTCGTATATTGCCAGTATCAAGACAGCTTATCATTCCAAATTAGTAATCCTTTGTAATACCTCCGGCCAGATTGTATGCCAGCAACAGGTGTGGTCAAAATTTTTGAGAAGTTTGACCGTTGTTTGGGGCCTTGATTCGGCTCTTGGTAATACAAAGCGTGGAAGAATATTTTTGTCCTCGCTTCCCACATAGTGTAATTCCAATAATTCTCCGTGCCGCGATTGTTGCGCAGCCGGATTGATCGATCCTTGTAATCGACTGAAGCCATGGTGATCGGCCCAAGCATCAATATCCAAATTGCCGGCTAGGGTTACGACCGCGAGGGTTTGAGGAAATTCATTGGATAACAGCACCGCCAGGGTCCCACCGCCGCTGTGACCGAAGAATACCAATTCAGAAAAGGGGTTAGACCGCAGAAAGGTTTCCAGGGCGGAACTCATGGCATCTACAACTTCAGCCGAATACCGCCGATGTGTCCAAAGTGCGGCGCTACATTTCTCAGCTTGCGCTAAGCCTAAATAACAGGGTCGTCCAAGGTATAAGGATGGGGCGGGGTCCAATGCCATCAATCGTAACATCACGGGATTTCTGGTGGTTGGGTCTGCAGAGACAATCGACGGAGTTAACCAGGGTGAACCGTCACCTTCCAGGTAGACATGCAGGCGTTTACTACGTTGGGTCTCCAATTGCGAAAACGAGATATGTTGATAGACATTGCCCTGAAGTTTGATTTCCTTGAATCCGGAATTCGCAGCGTAAACGCGTAGCTTTTCCGCGGGCGTAGCGCAAGCACTCAATATCGCGATGATAGTTAGCTGGATCGACGTCTTTAGAACAGCTAATATACGATTGCTTAGTGCCACACTAACATTATGCCGTGATGTTTGCCCATAGGGAAATCTATTCCAAATAAGGAAGTGATGAATTTAGGAAGCGCTACAAGAGGGTTACAGCTTTTTTGTAGGTCCCATTCATTTGTGTTTACCATGACTTAGCTATGGTAGTCTTCTTTACTCGATGGTGCGTGCTTGCTAATAACGCCATGGGTTTGTAAATTAACTTTGCCGGGTTTGTGATAGACGTTAGAAAAATTGGAATTGTTCGTTTGTCGGCTTTGGGCGATGTGGTGTTGTTGGTCCCCACCGTCAGAATGTTGCAAAGTGCGTGGCCCGATGCACAAATTACATGGATCACTTGTGATCCTGCGCGTAAAATTTTGCAGGGACTGAGTGGTGTTCGATTCGAAGTGATTGAGAAACCCGCCTCGCTTATAGAATACTGGCGTTTGCGGAGGCAATATAGTGCGCAGCACTTCGATATTTTATTGTGTATGCAGGCGAGTCTTCGTGCTAATTTAATTTATCCATTGATCCCCGCAGCACGCAAGATTGGGTTCGACAATAAACGTGGTAAGGATGGACACCGGTGGTTCGTCAAGGAGCAGATTGCCTATAAAGATGAGCACCTGTTGGATGGTTTCAGGGGCTTTGCGCATTATTTAGGCGTGAATGACCAAGTATTGCAGTGGAATATCCCGATAAACCCAGAGGATGAACAGTTTGCCCGTGCTCAACTTGAATTAGGTCGTTGGGTCGCGATCAATCCATGCGCCAGCAAAGCGGAGCGTGATTGGCCGGTCTCTAGATTTTTGCAGTTGATCGATAAGATTAAAGCCGGCTGGAATGTTGGCATCGTTCTTACCGGTGGTCCGAATCCACGAGAAGTCGCAATCGCAAAAAATATTGCAGTAAATACTGAGGTATTGAATCTAGTTGGAAAAACCACACCGAAACAACTTATCGCCGTACTGGCTCGTGCTGAGGTGTTGGTTGCTCCTGACACCGGGCCGGTGCATCTTGCGGTTGCACAAAACATTCCAGTTGTGGGCCTATATGCCGTTGCAAGACCTGAGTTATCAGGACCTTATGATCGAATGGAATTTAGCGTTAATTGTTATCCAGACGCGGTACATACGTTTCTACACAAAAAATTTGCGGACGCGGATTGGCATGAACGCGTACACCACAAACAGGCGATGTCGTTGATTACAGTTGACGCGGTAATGGAGAAATTGGCGTGTTTACTTGATTAATCAACCGTTGGCAAAAATTTTAGATGTGCGCACTGTAAGGTAAAGATCGAAAGGCTATATTGGTGTATCACTTATACAGGCGATTATGTTATGCGCAGCTTGGTTCTTTAGTATTTTAGCCTGCGGATGGGGCATTGGCATCAAGCCTAATTATATTCTTTTCGATAGACTATGAAGCAAAAACATAGGAGTATTCTGGCCAGTAAATCCGTTTGGTTTTGGTTGATATTATTATCGCTGATTGCGTCTATCGCCGCGCACATCTGGTTGGCTGGTATAAAACGGCCCGTGCCGCCAGCCATTGGATATTCGATAGATTCACCTTCGGTATGGTCAGATACTAACGTGGATCGGATTCGCGTTTCCACCTACAACATCCATCGCGGTAAGGGTGTTGATCGCATCTTTGATCTGTCACGCACGGCGAAAGTATTGCAAGATTCGGATGTAATTGGAATAAACGAGGTTGCCGGGCCCACAATATTTGGTGAGCCGAATCAAGCCCAAATTCTAGCTAAAAAACTGAATATGGGTTGGCTCTACGCACCCAATCAGGTTCGTTGGTTTCGCAATCATTTTGGTAATGGTTTGTTGAGTCGTTTCCCGGTTAGTTTTTGGGCCAGTGAGCCATTGATTTATGATCAGAATGAAAGCCATAGTTTAAAGAATATAATTACCGCAGAAATTCAACTGAGCGATTCCTATATTGCCGTTTTGATCACCCATTTGGATTTGGGAGGAATCCGTTCCGCCCAGTTGACGAGGGTGATCGAACGGTTTAATCGCTATGGATGCGCAATTTTGATGGGTGATATGAATTCCGGGGCGAAGGATACACGGATCAATACCTTGGTTGGGCAAGATGGAGTGGTCGATGCGATCGCAAAAGCGCTCGGAGATCAAACGCCTAAAATGAGAGTGGATTGGATATTTACCCGAGGTTTTGAAGTGATTGACGGCGGTATGACCGAGGTTGGTATATCGGATCATCCCTATTTTTGGGTCGATTTGAAATTGATGAAACCGATTTGTATAAAATAATGATTCTCCGCTAGTTAGGTTTTATTTCCGGATCAGAACGATCGAACGCTAAAAATATTCAACCCGGCATTAAGTTGCCGCGGAACTCTTTTTTATTGTGAACAGAAAAGTTCCAGCATAAAATAACTGGTTTGATTACAAAAATGCTGCTTGAAAGGGGGCATGATCTCGCGTATGTCTGGTAAAACACTTTACGATAAGCTTTGGAATGATCATCTGGTTCATGAGAACCCAGACGGTTCATCCTTGATCTATATTGACCGGCATTTGGTACATGAAGTGACGTCACCACAGGCATTTGAAGGCTTGCGGCTGGCGAATCGGAAGCCCTGGCGAACGGCGGCAAATCTGGCGGTTGCCGATCATAATGTACCCACGATAGATCGAGAAGCGGGTATTGCTGATCCAATATCCCGTCTGCAGGTTGAGACGCTGGATCAGAATTGTTCTGAATTCGGAATTACTGAATTCAATATTTCCGATCCTCGCCAGGGGATAGTGCACGTGATTGGGCCGGAACAGGGCGCGACCTTGCCGGGCATGACTGTTGTTTGCGGTGATTCCCATACCTCGACCCATGGTGCTTTCGGTGCATTGGCATTCGGTATTGGTACATCAGAGGTCGAACATGTGTTGGCGACGCAATGCTTGACCCAAAAGAAATCTAAGAATATGTTGGTCAACGTGGCAGGGCAATTAGGACCAGGGGTCGGTGCCAAGGATATTGTTCTGGCGATCATCGCGAAAATTGGGACTGCCGGTGGCACCGGTTTCGCAATTGAATTCGCCGGGCCGGCCATCAGATCTTTGTCTATGGAAGGGCGAATGACGGTCTGCAATATGGCGATAGAAGCAGGTGCCCGCGCCGGTATCGTTGCTGTGGATGATACAACAATCAATTATGTTAAGGGACGTCCATTTGCACCAAAGGACGTTGCTTGGGATCAGGCTGTGGACGCATGGCGTAATCTTTATAGCGATTCGGACGCAGTATTCGATTCGGTTGTAAATTTGGATGTTGCTGAGCTTTCTCCTCAAATTACTTGGGGTACATCGCCAGAAATGGTGGTAAGCGTGACGGGTTGTTTGCCCGACCCGGCAGTTGAAACGAATGATGTTAAAAAGGAGAGTATGGAGCGGGCATACGCGTACATGGATTTGCAGCCGGGCCAACCGGTATCAGAGATCATTCTGGATAGAGTATTCATCGGCTCGTGCACCAATTCAAGGATCGAAGATCTGCGTGATGCCGCTGAAGTGATAAAAGGTCGTGAGGTTGCTCCTTCATTAAAACAAGCGCTAGTCGTTCCAGGTTCCGGTTTGGTTAAGCGCCAAGCCGAATCCGAAGGATTGGATAAGGTATTTATCCAAGCAGGGTTCGAATGGCGTGAACCGGGTTGTTCGATGTGTCTTGCGATGAACGCGGATCGCTTAGAACCGGGAGAGCGTTGCGCGTCTACATCTAATCGAAATTTTGAAGGTCGGCAGGGGTATGGTGGCCGGACGCATTTAGTCAGCCCAGCGATGGCGGCTGCAGCTGCCGTCGCAGGACATTTTGTTGATGTGCGCAGCTTTTAATAAGGTAAAAATGGGTGGCTTACTGTGAATGGATTTAAAAAGATTAGTGCATTGGTACTTCCTCTTGATAGGGCCAATGTTGATACTGATGCCATTATTCCCAAACAATTCCTTAAGTCGATTCGACGAACCGGCTTTGGTCCGCATCTTTTTGATGATTGGCGTTATCTAGATCGCGGAGAGCCGCACATGGATTGCAGTGGTCGTCCAATAAACCCAAATTTTGTATTAAACGCGGAATGTTACCAGGGCGCCCAGATATTGTTGGCAAGAGAAAACTTTGGTTGCGGCTCGTCACGAGAACATGCGCCTTGGGCGCTGGAAGATTATGGTATTCGGGTATTGATCGCGCCGAGTTTCGCCGATATTTTTTTTAACAACTGTTTTAAAAATGGTCTGTTGCCAATTGAGTTGGATTCCAAAATCGTTGATCAGTTATTTAACGGAGTGGGTCCAGGGTATAAATTAACCATAGATCTGCAAACGCAGATCATTACAACTCCGTCTAACGAGCAGATCGAATTTGAGGTTGACGAATCGCGAAAATACCGACTACTGAACGGATTGGACGATATCGATCTGTCACTAAAACATGCCGATAAAATAAAAGACTACGAGCTGAGACGAGCGGAACAAGCGCCGTGGTTGTTTAGCTCTTAAACAGGATTAAGAAATATTAATGACAAAAAAGATTGCGGTATTGCCTGGTGATGGAATTGGGCCAGAAATTGTTGTCGAAGCATTGAAGGTTTTGGATGCGATCAATTCCGTTTGCGGTTTGGGTATTGAGGTTGAACACGGTCTGATCGGTGGTATTGCATACGACCAGACCGGCACACCATTACCCGATGAGACGTTAAAATTGGCTGGTTCTTCAAAAGCAATACTTCTTGGCGCGGTCGGCGGCCCAAAATGGGAATCGCTGGATATTTCTGTGCGTCCAGAAAGGGGGCTGCTGGGCCTGCGATCAGAACTGAAACTGTTTTCGAATTTGCGGCCTGCGATATTGTATCCACAGCTGTCAGAAGCTTCGACCCTTAAACGTGAAGTCGTTGCGGGTTTGGATCTCATGATTGTTCGTGAATTGACTGGGGGTATCTATTTTGGGCAACCACGAGGAATTCGCAACTTGGACAATGGTGAACGACAAGGCTTCAATACCTTAGTGTACAGCGAGTCTGAAATAGAACGAATCGCGCATTCGGCATTTAGGATCGCACGGAAACGGAATAGAAAATTATGCTCAGTTGATAAAGCTAATGTGTTGGAATGCACAGAATTATGGCGCGATGTGGTCGACAGTGTGTCTACACAATATAGCGATGTAGAGCTAAGCCATATGTATGTGGATAATGCCGCAATGCAATTGGTGCGTGCACCCAAACAGTTTGATGTCATTGTAACAACGAATATGTTTGGCGATATTTTATCCGATTGCGCGTCAATGCTAACCGGCTCGATTGGAATGTTACCCTCCGCGTCATTGGCGGAAAGTGGTCTGGGTATGTATGAACCAATTCATGGTTCAGCGCCGGATATTGCCGGACAAAATAAAGCGAACCCATTGGCTACTATTTTGTCCGTTGCTATGTTGCTGAGATATAGTTTGGATGAGAATGAAGCTGCAGATCGGATTGAAAGTGCAGTTAGTTCTGCATTGGAATCAGGTTTTCGAACCCTGGATATCGATTCGCAGGGTATGAAACCAGTAGGTACGAACGAAATGGGTGATATCGTAGTCGCTGCAATCGATCGCAAGGTTTAAATTTAATCACGCTTAATGATGTAGTGTGGTTTTGAAATCTAGATTCTTAACCCATGACCTTACCTGATTTAGCGTTCTAAGAAAAAGAGATTTATGAAAAAATATAATGTTGCTGTAGTTGGTGCAACCGGTGTAGTTGGTGAAACTATGTTGTCAATTTTGGCGGAAAGGGATTTCCCGGTTGAGAATGTTTTCGCGTTGGCGAGCGATCGATCGTCCGGCAAGCGGGTAGAGTTCGCGGGTGAATATTTAACCGTACAAAATCTGGCTGATTTTGATTTTTCGAAGGCAGATATTGGGTTATTTTCTGCCGGCGCTGGCATTTCAAAGGAATATGCACCGTTGGCCGCCGAAGCAGGCTGCGTGGTGGTGGATAATACCTCTCAGTTTCGGTACGAAGATGACATTCCGTTGGTTGTACCCGAGGTAAATCCAGAATCAATCTTATTTTATAAAAATAGGGGTATTATTGCCAATCCGAATTGCTCGACTATTCAAATGATCGTGGCGCTAAAACCCATTTATGATGATGTTGGTATCGAACGAATAAACGTCTGCACCTATCAAGCGGTATCCGGCACCGGGAAACCAGCGGTGGAAGAGCTCGCTAAACAGACGTCGGATATCTTCAATTCACGAAATGTCGAAACTAAGGTTTATCCAAAACAGATCGCATTCAATGTTTTGCCGCATATCGATGTGTTTATGGATAACGGGTATACCAAAGAAGAGATGAAAATGGTATGGGAAACGCGTAAGATCTTAGGGGATGAGTCTATTCAGGTTAATCCAACGACAGTTCGCGTACCAGTATTTTATAGCCACTCAGAAGCAATACATATAGAAACACGCGATAAAATCAGTGCTGATCGTGCTCGTGAAGTGCTTAATAGATCTCCCGGAGTGATTGTTATGGACGATCGGAATGATGGAGGATATCCAACCGCTGTTACCGATTCGGCGGGTAAGGACGAGGTGTATGTAGGCAGGATACGGGAAGACATTTCGCACCCGAATGGGCTGGATTTGTGGGTGGTTGGAGACAATGTTCGTAAGGGCGCGGCGCTGAATAGCGTGCAGATCGCTGAGGACCTAGTAAAAAAATACATCTAGGCTAATCTTAAGGAGAATGTAGAAACGAGCGGCCGCCCAGTAGGGCATGATAACAGTAAATTGAAGGAGAGCAAAGTGCGCAAGTTGTCTAAAACTCTGGCTATGATGGGCCTACTGACCCCGGTAGGCGCAAATGCGTTGGGGGTAGGAGAAATAAAGCTGCATTCTGCTTTGAATCAAAGTCTCAAAGCGGATATACCTTTAATCACATCAGCGTCGGATTCTGTATCCGAGGTTCGCGTGAATCTTGCATCGCCAAGCGCTTTTGCAAAAGCTGGGTTAGAACGCCCATTTTACCTGTCAGGGTTGAAATTCAAAACGATCAATAAAGGCGGACGTGTATACGTTCGGGTCACTTCTCGCGATGTGATTCGTGAACCATTCCTTAACTTTTTAGTGGATGTGAGTTGGCCCCAAGGCCGAATGCTTCGAGAATTTACTGTCTTGCTGGATCCACCGGTTACGGTAAACAAGAAAAGTGTTACCGCCCATTCAGCGCCAATTGTCAAATCTACAACCGTCACGCAGCCTCTCTATAAAGTAGATGACGCCAGCAATTATGGGTTTAGGGCACGACCCGCCGTTAATCCTAAGCCGGCTACCAAATCGAATTATAATTCTGGCGATTATGTGGAGGTCGAAAAAAACGACACTTTGTGGGGAATCGCGAAAAGAGTTAATCGCAGCGGATCTGTTTCTGATGAACAAATGATTGTTGCGTTGTACGAATCCAATCCTCGCGCTTTCTTTAAAAAAAACATGAATGCATTGAAGGCCGGTGCACGCTTGAAGATTCCTCAACAGGAAATGTTAGCATCGAGTACAAAACGACAAGCAATCGGTGAAATTAAAGCTCAATATGATGCGTGGACAGGTGAGGTAGCTGATCGTTCGCAGTTGAATTCTGAAAAATCTGCGGCGACGAGTCCAGTAGATTCTGCTAAACAACCTCGTAGCCAACTCAAATTAGTAGCACCATCTGATAAAAGCGGCGTTGCGGATAAAGCGGTTGGCAGCGCGCCGGGTGATAGGTCGAACAAAGCTGAGGTTGCGATCGAAATGGCTGAAACAGTCAGTCAGGAAAACGAAGAACTCAGATCACGTTTGCAACAGGTCGAAGAGCAGTTGGCTATGATGCAGCGGCTTATAGCTCTGAAAGATAAACAACTTTCTACGTTACAGGCTAAATCCGGCGGCGATGTTGCGGATGAACAACTGATTGCAAGTCAAAAAGTTATGGACGTCGCTGCCGGTGACAAATCCATCGAACCTACAAGTGTATCAACGCCAACCGATCAGAACGCGGTTGCTGCTGTGGATAATCAGATTGCAAAGCCGGAGGTTGAAACAGACCAAATTACCGAAAAGGATCCTATATTGGCGGAGACTGACGGTGAAAAGGCGATGGAAAATTCTGTCGTATCGGGCGACAGTAAAACTATTGAAAATAAAGTTTCCGATAATACTGTGCCACCGGTCGCGAAACCGGCGGTCCAAAAACCTAAACCTCAGCCTGCGGTTCAGGAGGATGATTTACTGAGCGAAATTTTCGCTGAACCGATGTATTTAGCGCTTGGCGGCGGTGGCATCGTTCTACTAGGAATATTCGCTTGGATGCTGTCCCGTCGAAAGATCTCCGCAGATCAACTCGAAACTGAAAGTGTGTTGGGGGAAAGCGTTGATGACGATAAGACTGAAGTGGCTAGCGCCAATGCCAATACTGAGGCAGAACAAAGTAGTTCTGTTGCTGATATCTCCACAGTGGCTGAAAGTTCATTTCTTAGCGAATTTACACCTAGCGATTTTGATGCATTAGAAACCGAACATGATGAGGTCGATCCTGTTTCAGAAGCGGATGTTTATTTAGCTTATGGACGGTATCAACAAGCGGAAGATTTGATTCGCAGTGCGATAGAAAATTATCCGGATCGCGATGAGTGCAAATTGAAATTATTTGAGATTCACTACGCTACCGAGGATAAAGCGGCATTCGAAGCTTACGCTGAAGAATTATCCTCGATGAAAAATGATAACCCTGATTTCTGGTCAAAAGTTGTTGAAATGGGACGCGAACTTTGCCCTCAAAATCCAGTTTTTGGCGGAACAGGGTCGAATGCACTGGATCAATCGGACAACGATGTTTCCTTCGATGGAGTTGAGCCTGATGAGCTGGCGCCCCAAGCTGAATCTATAGAGACACCACAGGAAGCTTTGGATGGGCAGGATGAATTTTCTACCAGTCAAACGGATGAGATTGATCTAGGTACGGATCTGGGGCTGGGTTCATCCGCAGTAGACGACGATGGAATGGATTTTGGTTTAGATACAACGGACGATCTCGATGAAAATACTGTCATGGAAGATGCTCAGGATGACGCAGACAAAACAGAGATTCCATTAGAATTTGGTGTTTCTGATTCATCCGATGAAGATGTATTTGCCGAATCTACTGACGGGTCTGCAATGGAAGGGCAAGCTGATGACAATGATCTGGAGTTCGGCGGAGGAATAGATTTGTCGATGGATGAGGAACCTGTCCAGTCGGTGGAAAATGACGACAATACTTTAGAATTCGATTTGGATTTTACATCTTCGTCAACGGAAGGTGATGTTGATAGCGATATGGGTTCAGTATCAGACTTCGCCGATAGTGATGAGATTGAAACCAAACTAGATCTAGCGAAGGCATACGTCGAAATGGACGATCAAGATTCCGCGAGGGATATATTGACCGAAATCCTTGCCGAAGGTAATGACGAACAGAAAACAGAAGCGCAGGCACTAGTGGACGTTATAGAAAATAAAGCTTAATCAATTAGTGCGAAAATCTTTTGGACCGATTACTAAAATTGGTTCAAAAAAAATATTGGACGCCTCTTATCTCCTAGGGATACGGGGCGTTTTGCATTATGGATCGTTATCATAGCTGAGGGTTGTACCTTCTATCGCCTCCATGATGCTTTCTTTATCTTGTATTAAATCTTCAATCGCTTGTTTTAGATCTTCAAATGCTCCCCGAACTTTGTCGATTGAGTAATTATTCGTATCTTGATCAAGCTCGTTCTCTAGTTTGGCGGCATATTTTTGGATGGATTTAGCTTCACAAAAACTGGCCGATCCATTGAGTTTATGAGTTGTTTGCTTTGCTAATTCCGCATTAGATGCAACAATCCCCCGTTCAATGCTTACCAACTGATCGGGCATTTCTTCAAATAGCTTACTCATTAGACTGGCTGCCAGGCCTTTATCTCCACTGGTTTTTCTGAGTACACGTTGGATTAATGAGTTTGTTTCAGAATTCCAATTTTCGGCATTTATACTTGGATCTGGAATCCATTTTTTTAACGTGACATCCAGCGTGCTCTGTAGTAACGGTTTAATCAGGCAATCCGAAAAACCAGCCTCTAATACGGTATGTAGTTGTTCTGGAAGTGCATGTGCGGTAACGGCGATGACGGGAGTTTGCGCATTGACGTTCTCGTTTGTTTTTAAATAACGAACGATATCCATGCCGTTAATCACTGGCATCTGCAAATCTAAGAAGATCAGATCGAATGCGACTGAATTGAGTAATTCCAGCGATTCCTTGCCATTTTTTGCTTCTAACACCACTGCTTTGGATTGTAACAATTGTGATTTGAGCAACGTTCTATTTATTTCGTTGTCGTCGGCAACCAAAAATGTTCGGCTACGCAGGTTACGATGGATATCGACATTTGGTATTGAAAAATCGGGACACTCAATATTTGTTCTAACCCGGCTTTTCAAAGTATTTAGCAGAAAAGTACTTCGACAAGGGATGATTAGATAACTATCAGTTTCGTCTTGGCAGCAAAGTTTAAGCAAGTCGCTTTGCCGATTGTTTCCAGCCAGTACGATTGGCCAATTGCCATATTGGTTCAATTTCGCCATCGTTTGTTTAATCGAGCCAGCTGTCGATTGGCTAGGAAGGTAGTTAATGATAATTCTTTCTCTGGTGGTGGAAGGCGGTTTAGCTTGAATAAAGGAATCTGCAGATACATAACGACTAAGGTTAGATTGTGTGAGCGGAGCGAACCACAATCTGAACCGTTTGTTGGACAAGCCCGATGGTTGTGATTGGGTTGGTTATGAAAATATCTTTTTGAGTTTTATCGGAACTCAAGGTT